>ERZ809224.547-NODE-547-length-34692-cov-8.928689_pt1 | contig 34692 bp, 38 predicted proteins | sample MGYA00520513_ERZ809224 | MGnify/ENA primary metagenome ERZ809224 (study PRJEB31576, sample SAMEA3212658) | Homo sapiens | biome: human-gut; feature: human gut; material: fecal | place: Sweden | collected 2012 ... | reverse complement strand
ATAAATATAGCAATTCTTTTTAATAAGTTATATTTATTTTTGTGACATTGAAAAACGGAGATATCCTAAAAGCCAGTAACGCAGGATATAAGAGTTTGAGGTTAACATTAGGGATTTGAATGGATTAAGATAGCGTATCATTGGATAAGATAGTATAATAATTAAAAAATCAAATACAAGAATGCGTTATATTTTTTGTATATTTGCACTTCTAAATTAAATTGTATGGTCATGAAAAAATTTATCACTTTAATTATTCCGGCTATTGTTTTTGCCTCATTATTGGGAACGGGAAAAGTTCACGGTCAGTGTGAAGATCGTCCGATGGGTATTGCTATCGTAAGGCAGGAGGACGGAAAACCGGAAGCTCCCAAGGCAGCGATGAAATTCCCTCAATATCAGGGTGGCACAAAAGCTATGTGTAATTACCTATGTAAAAACATGCGTTATCCGGAATCCTTGAAAAGACAAAATATCAAAGGTACTACTACTATTGATTTTATGGTTAACAGTGACGGATCTGTTTCCCAGGTAAGCGTGGTGAATAGTTCAGGTCATAAAGAATTTGATGATGAAGCCGTACGTCTGGTACAATCTTTTCCGAAATGGAAACCGGCTGAAAAAGATTGTGAACCGACCAGTATGAGATCACAGGTGGATGTTGAATTTAATTGCGAAAAATGCGGTTGTAAATAAAATCCGCAATAAGTATAATACAAAAAAAGGAAGATGATTCATCATCTTCCTTTTTTTTATTGCTATAAGTTTCAATTATAAAACCGGTCCGAATTCTACCAATGAAGCTGCCTTTTCATTTTCCGTAAAATTGGCAAAATTATCGATAAATGCCCCGGCGAGCTTACGTGCGCTTTCTTGATACGCATTTTTGTCTTCCCAGTTGTTTTCCGGATTTAAGATTTGCCTATCTATATCTTTAATTGAAGTAGGTATGTAAAGATTAAAAGGTTTGATCAATTCTTTTTCACAATCAACTAATTCGTCTTCCAATATAGCGGAAATGATCCGTCTGGTGTCTTTAATGGATATGCGGTTCCCTACGCCGTAGCCTCCGCCGATCCAACCGGTGTTTACCAAATAAGCAGTGGCATTGTGTTCGGTAAGTTTCCTGGCAAGTTCTTCGGCATATTTGGTGGGATGCAGCATCAGGAAAGCCGCTCCGAAACAAGAAGAAAATGTAGGTTGCGGTGTCACGACACCCCTTTCGGTCCCGGCCAGTTTTGCCGTATAGCCACTCAAAAAGTAATACATGGTCTGTCCTTCATTCAGGATCGACACGGGAGGCAACACACCGAATGCGTCTGCCGTCAGGAAAATAACTTTACTCGGATGGGTTCCTTTGGAAACCGGTTTTACAATATTCTTAATATGGTATATCGGGTAAGAAACCCTCGTATTTTCAGTTTTGGAAGAAGCATCATAATCAATATTACCCTCAGCGTCTACCACCACATTTTCCAGAAGGGCATCTCTTCTGATGGCATTATAAATATCGGGTTCTTTTTCGGCGCTAAGGTTGATGCATTTGGCATAACACCCGCCTTCGAGATTGAATACTCCTTCATTGTCCCAGCCATGTTCGTCATCCCCGATCAACAAACGGTTAGGATCGGTGGATAAAGTGGTTTTGCCTGTACCGGAAAGACCGAAGAAAATCGCAGTATCACCATCTTTTCCCTGATTTGCCGAGCAATGCATGGATGCGATTCCCTGCAGGGGAAGAAAATAGTTCATAATGGAAAATATCCCTTTCTTCATTTCTCCGCCATACCATGTTCCTCCTATCAGCGCCATTCTTTCCGATAAATTGAACGCGATAAAAACCTCACTGTTCAATCCCTGTTTTTCCCATTCTGTATTGGAGGTTTTACACCCGTTCAGCACCACGAAATCAGGTTTGAAATCTTTAAGTTCTTCTTCCGTAGGACGGATAAACATATTCTTTACGAAATGAGCCTGCCAGGCTACCTCCGTGACGAACCTGATATTAAGGCGGGTATTTTCATTGGCTCCGCAATAACCATCCATCACATAGATTTTTTTATTGGTGAATTGTTTTTCACACAAGCCTTTCAGATGGTCCCAGGTTTCCTTCGAAATCGGTTTATTATCGGAACTTTTTTTCCCTTTCTCGGTCCACCAAATCTTATCCCTGGTCATATCGTCCTCCACCACATATTTATCTTTGGGAGAGCGTCCCGTAAATATTCCCGTATCCACTGATAATGCGCCGCATTTGGTCGGATAAGCTTTTTCATACCCTTCCAGATCCGGGTTTATTTCATGCCGGTATAACTCATCGTAAGATAAATTGTGAAAAACTTCAAGCGGATTCTGAATATTAAGTTCTTCCAATTGTTGAACTATGTTCTTCATAAAGAATATATTTATGTGTATATCAATAAATTATATATAAATCCATTATTATAATACCATTCAACAAAATTAAAAAGTTTTTTTAATTAATAAGATCTAAATGTAATTGAAATAAAAAAAATTATCCGGGTAAAATTCATTCGGAAATTTTTGTATTTTTGCAGCGGAGAGTTGGCAGAGTGGTCGATTGCGGCGGTCTTGAAAACCGTTGAGCTGCGAGGCTCCGGGGGTTCGAATCCCTCACTCTCCGCTTCAATCAGGCAGTTACGAAATGTAATTGCTTTTTTTATGTTACATTTCAGGTGTTTTTAGGGTCGAAATTAAAGTATTTTGGTTTTGCGATGCCATCGAATAATACCTGTTTTTCATAAATCGCATCTCTGATTGTAAGAAATTTATATAAAAAGATACTTATTGATGAAGTATAGATAATCTCCGGGAAGTATGTTTTGAAAAGCTGATAAATGAAAACGCCCTAAAGCCTGTCTATTACGCGGATCTTCACAACTCTATTTCATAAATTTTTGATTCTTCTTCCCATGGATGATAACCGTTTCCTATATGGCGGAATCCATATTTTTCATAAAATCCGTCAAGCGTAGTGCATAAATACAGATTCCGGAATCCTGCTTTAAAAGTGTCTTTCTTTATCTTTTCAATCAACATCAATCCATAGGAATTACCTCTTTGGTTTTCTTCGATAAATAAAGCGCACAGCCAGGGGTATAAATCCATACGACTAATAAAGTCATTGGTGATAAGTCCGGCGCATCCTATAACCTCACCTTCTTTCATCAAGAGATACCATTGAGGCAGAGTACTTAAGGTTTTGATACTATGCACAATACTATCCTCATAAATTATACGGGAAACAGAAGGCCACTTGCTGCTGATATATTCTATTGCTTTATCTTGATATTCGGGATTTTCCCTTACGGATATTATTCTCATCTTTTTTACTCTTGAATTACATTCCCAAAAGTACACCAATTTTTGAAATAAGCAAAGATGATCTATGATCTCTACCTGAACCAACAGGAACGAAGATAATAAAAATAATGGTATTAACAGACAAATACGGTTGATTCGCAGATATTTTCTAAATTTGTAGACAAAAAGAATACCCTAGCTGTAAGACGGGAACAGTAAAAATTGATTGATAGAAATATAACAAATAGAGAATTTAGTAAAGTATGCGAAACAAGAAAATATTGGTATTTCTGGCAAAAGCATTTGAAACTATGGAATTTTGTGTTTTTATTGATATTCTTGGTTGGGCCAGAGTTGATTATGGGCATCATGTGCTGGTTGATACCTGTGGTTTCACTGAAAAAGTTATCAGCACTTTTAATGTACCTGTCATCGTAGATAAAACCATCGGAGAAATAGACCCTGACGATTATGACGCTTTGGCAATACCCGGCGGATTCGGGGAATTTGGTTTTTATGAAGAAGCCTATGATGAAAGATTCTTAAAATTGATCAGGGAATTTAATGCGAAAGGTAAAATCATTGCGACAGTTTGTTCCGGTGCATTCCCTGTAGCTAAAAGCGGAGTTCTTAAGGATAGGAAAGCCACTACTTACCATCTAAAGAATGGTTATTTTCAGGAAAAATTAAAAGAATTTGGCGTGAATGTGGTGAATGAACCAATAGTAGTCGATCATAATATCATTACCTCTTATTGTCCGGAGACCGCTCCGAAGGTAGCATTTGAATTATTAAAAATGCTGACTTCAGAAGAAGAAATGGCTGTCATAAAAAAAGCTATGGGATTTTAAGGAGAATATTAAAAATTATTGGATCAGACCGTTTGAGGTGTCCGATAAAGTGAAAAAATATTATACAACTAATAAAATGGAAAAATATAAAGTAGGAAAATTAATTTACGATGGCAATATTTATGACGGCATGAATACTGAAACGGATGATCTGCCATTTTATGCACATTGGCTCCAAAAAAGAAAGAATGGTAATATTCTTGAATTATGTTGTGGTACCGGTCGGCTTACACTTCCTCTGGCACAGGAAGGATATCATATTACCGGTGTCGACAATAGCACATCGATGTTGAAACAGGCCGAACAAAAAGCCAGTGAATTAAACGTTCCCGTAAGGTTTATCGAATCCGACATGAGAACGTTGGATTTACCTGACGTTTATGATATTATATTCATCCCGTTTAATTCGATTCATCATTTATATGATACCCAGGATTTTTTCACTGTATTGATAAATGTGAAAAAACATCTGGCAAAAGACGGATATTTCCTATTTGATTGTTTCAATCCGGATATTCGCTATATCGTAAATTCAGAAAAGGAAGAAAAGATGATCGCGGAGTATACAACCCGGGATGGCAGAGAAGTGGTGATAAAACAGGCCATGATCTATGAATATACAACCCAGATCAATCGTATAAAATGGCATTATTTCATAAACGGGAAATTCGATTCTGTTCAGAATATGGACATGAGAATGTTTTTTCCCCAGGAGTTAGATGCTTATTTAAATATACATGGATTCAAAATTATTCATAAATTCGGTGGATTTAAAGAGGAAATGTTTGAAGATAAGTCAGGAAAACAAATATTTGTATGTAAAAAAATGGACAACAACGAATAAAATCCGGTGCTACCAGTTTACAAAACCGGGAAAGGATGTTGACCGTATAATCACATTCACCCATTATTATCTCGACTAATATTGCCGGAATTTGAAAGTTTGCAGAATGTACGACCCACAATAAGACGAAATTTACGGAAGAAGCTGACAAATAGAATTAAGGAAAGAAAGAAAGAAAGAAAGAAAGATGGTGAAAATTGAAAAAATTATCGAAAATAAAAAACGGTTCCTCGACTTATTGCTATTGGCGGATGAGCAGGAAGATATGATTGACCGGTATTTGCCGGACGGGGATATGTTCGCTTTATACGACGATGATTTGAAAAGTATTTGCGTTGTAACACAAATAGACCGCGAAACCTGCGAATTGAAAAACATAGCGACCTATGAAAAATATCAGGGCAAAGGATACGGAAAATCACTGATAAGGTTTATTTTTGATTTTTATAAAAAAGACTACAAGACAATGCTTGTTGGGACAGGTGAGGCTCCGGAAACATTGTCGTTTTACGAAAGTTGCGGATTTGAAAGATCGCATAGAATAAAGAACTTTTTTACAGACAATTACGAGTTGCCAATTTTTGAAGGGGATATACAACTTATCGATATGATTTATCTGAAAAAAAATTTACAAAGCGATATTGATTAATGTACTATTGCTAAGGGATGTTTTGAATTACCTGCTAAGAGGAAGATCTCTATATGCAGTGCGGATAATATCAAAAGAAAAGAACTGCGAGAGCCGTACTTAGAAACACACTACTCCCCTGTTGCGCAATAAACCCGCTCTTTTATTTCAACCAGGTAACGGCTTAAATGCTCGACGTTTTGAGTTCCCATAAACCACAGCGGATGTCCGCCTCTGCGATCCCGGGCAAGAATCTCCGGATTATTGGCCAGCTCCTTAAAACCATTCCTTTTATAAAAATTGAGCCTGCGTTCGGTAATTTCATCATAAGGTATTTCAGATTCCAGAAATACAGGAAAATGCAGATTCTCCGAAATCCAATCTAATACTTTTTGCCCTGTTTTTCTGTTTCTCATCTCCGGAAATACAGCTATGAAATGGATATAATAGGAATCTTCCAGATCCCAATAAATGAAGAAACCGGCTAATTCGCCCTCTTCATAAATGCCGTTGAAATGCATGGATTGGGCATTGTCAATCAAATCGGCCAACAACGTTGTTTCCCGGAATCTCTCGTATTCAGGAAATGTTTTACTATGAAGAGTTATCAGCCTACGTGCTTCTTGGTTATTACTGCTTGTTATGCGTTTCAATTTCATCATCATTCAATAAAAGTATGGCAAAATATTAAAATAATCTGTTAGCAATAAATCCTTCGTTGCGACATCCGGTTAAATAGCAAAGTCCCAACTTTATCTTCCGGAAGAAAAGTCGGATATTTTCATTGGATGCTCCTGTTTAAATTCCGGTTTTACGTAAGATTTCTTTACAATCCTCCGCAATAAATAAAAGCCTACGAAGACTGTAAGAAGTTCCGCAAAAGGAACGGTTAACCAGATTCCTTCCGTTCCGAACATAAAAGGAAGTATGGTTATGCCCATGACAATAAAGACCAGTCCCCGGCAGGAAGAGATCACCAATGACCATTTGGCGTTATCCAGGGCAGTAAAAAAGCTGCCGCTGAATATATTGAAACCGTTAAGCAGGAATGCGAATCCCATGATGCGCGAACCTTTTACAGCCATATCGATAACCGTTTGTGAAGCAGCATTATCCAAAAACATAGATATTGCATATTCCCCGCATATCCATAGCAGAATAAGAAATATCAATCCGATGATAAAGTTGGTCTTGACTACGATCTTGAATCCCTGCCGGATTCGATCCCATAATTTGGCGCCGTAATTAAAACTGATTACCGGTATGGAACCGTCGGAGACACCCAGCAGGATACTTGTTCCGATAAATATAATATAGTTGGTAACCGCAAACGCGGCTACACCCTCTTTACCGGCATACCTTAAGAATGTAAAATTGAAAAGAACGATCGTCACTCCCATGGCGATCTCAGTAACTCCTTCCGAAGAACCGTTATAAAATATCCTTCCCAATACTTTTCGGCTGAATTTCCCTTTTTTAATCTTAAGTTCAGGATGGGACCGGAGTTTTTTCAACACCACCGATCCCGAAATAAGGCATCCCGTTAATATTGAAACTCCCGTCGCCAAACCGACCCCAAATGTTCCCAAATCGAACCGGGTTACAAAAAGGACGCTCAATACGATATTCATCAATATGGTCGTCACTACCATCACCATGGAAAAACGCGGATATCCTAATGTTTTGAGCATATAATCCAGAAAAATGTAACAAAGACTGGCTCCCATAAACGGCATAAGACCATGTATATAATCGAGGGAAGCGTTGAACAAATCTCCCTCTGCCCCCATAAATTCTGCCAACTGGCGGGGAAAGGTATTAAAAACAAGTGTTATTATAACCGCGTAGGTAATCACCGAAACGGCTCCCGTAATCAGGGCTGTCTTAGCTTTCAAATAATCTTTTTCACCCATGGCAATACTCATTTGCGCCTGTGATCCAATACCTAAAATCAAGGCGATCGAACTGGGTATGGTATAAGCCGGAACTATCAGACTGACACTCGCAAGTGCATCGGGACCCAGGTAATTACCGACTATTATGCCATCAACAATGGATTGGATACTGAAAAACACAAGCGCGATCGCACCGGGAATGGAATATCTCGCAATCAGAGAACGCATGTCGGCTTTGGCAAGTCTGCTTTCTATATCCGTATGAGAATGATCGGCCACAAAGAAGAAATTAATGGATGCAAAAATAGCTATTCTTATCGGATACGGCACAAAAAAATCAGTAAAGCCATAGGGTTTTCCGGTAATAAATTTAGTATTTGATAATACATTAATCCATATAAATCTATTCCAGTTCCTTCATCACACGATCTAATTGTTCTTTTAAAATCGTGATATCTTCGGACTGGAAAGTACGGAATTTACTGTAATAATTTTTAATTGGTCCACGGACGAAACCTCTAAAAAACCGTAAAGTACGGGCTTTATTTTTCCGGTCGTTTCCGTACTCATACATTGCTGTACGCTTTACCAACTCTTTGGAGAACGGCTTATCCACCACTCCCGGAATACCCATAGCGCAAACAAACCGGTAAAAAGGTTCGTAGAAGAGATATCCGTCGTAAATATCTTCCCATACCAGACCGGGATAATTGGCAGGAGTATTACCGAAAATATTGCCGTCAAGGTTAAACCCGACCGGTTTACATCCCGTGAGTTCGAAAGCGGCATCCCATTTTCCTTCCCCTGATAACGCAACCGGCAATCCGGGCGTGAACCTATTTTTATACCGATAAAAATTCATTGCCAGTATCCTACAATTATTTCCGTATCGGCGTTTCAGAAAATATCCCTGAGTCCTCACAGTATCCCTTTTACTAACCATTTTTCCTTCCGCATTTTTCACCGATATCATGACCGGGATTTCAGGAAGTTTCTCCGCATGGGGAGCGCTTGTAATTAACAGCGCTTTGCGTTTTCCGTTGCGGAGCGGCTGTTCTTCATATTGCCGGGTAAAATTGACAGCCATCATACTGTCCCTGAATGAAAAAGACTGGGAATATAACCGTACAAAATCCGCGTATTGCTCCCGGGTCATCCCGTTCCAGTCAAAAGAAAGATCCGTAAGTCCCAGCGTGATTTTGTCACTTCCCGTTAATTTCCGGTTTATCTCATATAATCCTTTGAGGAACTGGTAACGGTTATACTTTTCCCAAAGCGGCTCATAATTCTCATTACGATAATAATCATTAAAGGCATTTTCAAAACTTTCCTGATCCGTATAATCGCCTTTTATAAATTCATTTGCCGCATCAGTCCGGTTAACGTTTCCCACCTCCGTATAAACATAACCCACATCTCTGATGAAGCGTGGATCCGAAAGGATATCCAATATCAATGTATATTGCGTGGTATCACGGTGGTCACGTTCCCCAATCACCACAATATCAGCCTCTTCAAACAAAGAAAAAATGTAATCCAGTGGCAATGGACAGGATCGTAAAAAATCGGCATATTCTTCCACGGAAGCATAAGCACCCGGGTTATCCGACGAAATCTGTCCCGTTACGGGATATCGGCACAAGATTAAAAAAATAATGAAGTAAAAAATATTCCTTTTCATTGGCATTCCGATTTATGATGCAAATATAGTCTATAAATATTAGTCTAAGAATTCTTATAATTAATCATATTGTAATGTAAAAATCGTTACCTCAAAAGGCAACGATTCAGTAAATATTTTTTTCCAATTTAATATTAAAACGTCAGCTTGCTAATTCACTATAATTTTTTCAATAAATTCTTTATCTCCATCAGTTATCCTAACAATGTAAGTACCTGGTTTAAGATCTTTTACATTTATCTTTTCAGAAAGTTGTGCAACCGGGATCACGCCATGCAAAAGCTGGACTCCTAAAATATCATAAACTTCGTAAAAACCTTGATTTTCAGCACTATAACGTTCAATAACTGCATTGTCCATAGCTGGATTCGGATATAACCTATATTTATTCTCATCGGATAATCCGTTTAATGGGATGCGTGATACTGAAGCTGTATTAAGCGGATTAGCAAATTCCAGAAATCTTAAATATACAACATGATGTTTTACAAATCGATCGTGAAACCATGACCGGAAAAGATAATCTTTTCCCTTTATCCTGAATCTTAGGAAGTGATTCAATGTAGTCTGAATTGCTTCACCATAATTATTCAGAAGATATCCGGTATTGAACCAGAAACTCTCGAAATCACGGGAAGAAGTATTGTACCCTACTAATCTCAAAGGATCACTATTATTATTATATTGTTCCCTATCCCTGACAAAAAATATTTCATCATATCCCCGGCTTCGGTCAAAATTTCCCGATAATACAACATCATGACTTTCAACCGGAACATTCCATCCTCCAAAAGAAGAAGTTCCATATTGGCTCCACATCCAATCCCAATCTTTTCTGGTAGGATTATATCTTATTATAGTAGCCCATCCGCTTCCACACAATCCGAGAAGTTCATCTTTTGTATTTTGCAGATATTTTCCGGAAACGAATCTTGACGTTGTCGAAGCCACTGTCATAGTACATATTTTTCCATCTCCTCCGTTTGACCATAAATGTACCCACGAGCTGCCGTTAAAATACATCAAGTAAGCCCATCCGTTTTTCCCAAAACAAAGTAACTCATCTCTGCCTCTCCCGGAAAAATCACCGACAAAATATTTATCGTTCGCTACATCCAATTTCCATCCTAAAAGAAAGGTATTTCCATTATTACTCCATATATTATAAAATCCCCTTTGAGTTGAATAACCCACAATATTGGCATAATGATTAGATTCACCGAAGCAAAGTAACTCATCTTTCCCGTCGCCGTTAAAATCTCCTACAATATATTGGTCCCCATCATGTTTTTGCCAACCGCCCATATAACCTGTATTATTTTCCCATAATTTATTCATTTTAATCTTATCTCCCGGGCGGGAAAACGTAAAATCAATATCAAATAATACCGTACGAATACCATTCATAGAGAGTAAGTTATCATTTTCCCCTCCGCTGAAATTTCCTACAATATATTTATCATAATAACGTATATCTGGACGAATACCACCATTATTGTTGTCCAAATCTAAAGAATAATATACCTTCCATTGTTGCGCTATTCCATTGGAAGATAAGAAGAATAACATCATAACAGCACTAATTAATTTTATTTTTTTCATAATTTTTAATTTTGTATATTAGATAATCTAATATGGTTTTTAAATAATAGTAATTGTCAACTTTTAAAAATTTATTTATTATGCCTACTCTCAAAGCTTTTCGGCTTCCGCTTATGATGCGCATTCATTTTAAAGACGTTTTATTTTTTCCATTTGTTCCGTAATTTATAAATAAATTTAGAATTAATAGACTATAACTATATATTTAGAAATCATTCCTGAATGAAATAAGATTCCAAATTAATTTCTTAGCACGCTAGTCATTGCTATACGAAAAATCATTATCCACCGTTATTGCAATATTATTTCCGCCTATGAAGATTGAAGACATCCTTGATCAAATTTACCCTCTCCCACCATTATCCAGGAAAAAATTAGAATCCTGCATTAAGGAAGTATCTTTTCCCCGGGGGCATCTTTTATTACGAAGGGGAAGAGTAGAATCGAAAATTTATTTTTTAAAAAAAGGGATCGTCAGGGCATATGCCTATCAGAACGACAGTGAGATCACTTTTTGGTTCGGCCGGGAAGGCGAAACCATTATTTCCATGAAAAGCTATGTGGACCGGCAACCGGGTTATGAGGATGTGGAACTTTTAGAATCATGTGAACTCTATGAGATCAGTACACAAAATCTCCGGAAACTTTTCGATGAGGATATCCATATCGCGAACTGGGGAAGGAGATTCGCAGAAAAACAGTTAATCAAGACCGAAGAGAGGCTCATATCACGGGAGTTCCGCAGCGCCGCCGATCGCTATAAAGATCTGATGGAAAAAAATCCCGATTTATTGCAAAGGGTACAATTAGGCTATATAGCCTCTTACCTGGGTATTACGCAGGTAAGTTTAAGCCGGATCCGATCTGAAATAAGATAATTTTTTATCCTTTGTTAAATTTTATTACAAAAAACATGACGATCTTTGCTTTTCTAAAATTGCAAAGTCATGAACTGGATTATTTTAATTATAGCGGGATTATTTGAGGTCGCTTTTGCGTCCTGCCTTGGAAAAGCAAAAATGGCTACGGGAAGTGAAGTATATTGGTGGTACCTGGGATTTTTCGTCGCATGCGCGATCAGCATGATCTTATTGATCAAAGCTACCCAAACCCTACCAATCGGTACCGCCTATGCCGTATGGACCGGTATCGGAGCCGTTGGTACGGTACTGATGGGAATCTTTGTTTTTAAAGACCCGGTAAGTTTCTGGCGGATATTTTTTATCATCACGCTTATCGGATCCGTGATTGGACTGAAGATGGTAACCCATTAAAGAAATTCCGTTACCGGGATATTAGGATATTAATGTATCGCTACATACAACCGCATTCATTCTCCCGGTCCGGCGCTATGAAATAACTTTCCGGATATTCCTTATTATTGATTCCGGAGGAGTGGTTCTCCAGGTAACCGGCAGCCTTTTGAAGGTCCTCGCTCCTATGAGATTGGGTTAAATGATGGAGATGTGTCCTCAAAGCTACTTCTCCATAGGGAAGGATACGTTCCAATACGGCATTTTCATCATAAGGCGCGGTTTCTTTATCCACCAGGGTTAAGGCGAAAACCGGACATTCCACCACACACTGTCCCGCCGCATCACAATAAGCCTCATTGGTGAGATGGGATAACCCGTCTTTCATTTCCAGGGCCATCTGGGGACAAACATTAACGCATGCGCCGCAACCGGTGCATAGTTCTTCATTTACTTTGACTATTTTCCTGTTCATATTCAATTATTTTAATCCTTAAATCAACATCTTTTCGGTGATGTATCTTCTTTTCATATTAGGTTTCGGTTATAAAGGAATTATTACGGCCGGTTTTGTATACCGGCTGTAATAACCCTTAAATAAGCTTTTTAGTACTGTTTCCAGTTTCCGCCGCCAATATAAAAACCAAGGAATATATTAAAATAACCGTTTTTTACGATTCCGACTTTATTACCATAAATATCCTGCACATCGGATCTCCCGATAAAGTTATAAGCCGCGCCCACTCTGACTCTCCATATTTCAGCGCCTATCCGGACAGATCCGCCGAATTTTGCCGAAGATTTAATATCTCTTACATCAGCCGCATTGGTGTGGTTATCAATTGCAACATTCGATAAAAAATAAACACCGAGACTGCCTCCCACGAAAGGAGCGAAAATACTTCTTCCCCAATTGAAATAATAATCCGAAACAGCCAATATGTTGGTTACGGTAGAAGCTTTGCCTCTTTGGTCAATATTATTGTCAAATTCCACATCTTTTGCCATGACACCCACACCCACATTTATACCGGCATTCCAGTTATGGAATATATTATACCTGAAATCGAGATTTCCTCCGAAACCCATTCCTTTTGCCGGGATCAACATGTCTACGGTCAAACCTCCCCGGACTTTATGTTCAACCTGCGCGTTCGCTTTAAAACAGATAAGGGATAATACCATTACCAAACTTAATAGAGTCTTTTTCATACTTTTAATATTTACATTTAACTTTTGAGAAATTTAAATAAAATTAATATTACTATAACATATTTTTAAAAAAAGTGTTTAAAATATTACGGAAGGTTATTTATATGAAGCCATTTTAATAATAATGTTTATTTTTGGATTCTTGTTTGGTAGGAAGGAATGGCAGATGAATACGGGATTTAAAAATTTGTTTATGCATACAGAAACAGATATCATCCAAAAATACTTTATTCTAAAACTTTGGGACTGTATATTACTTTATCCATTCTACTGAATTAATATGATTGAACTCAACTAATTAATCACATCATGAATCTTTCTCTTGAATTAATTCTCCTGGGTATTTCCGTTCTTTTTTTTGTAAGCATACTGGCAGGAAAAGCCGGCTATAAATTCGGTGTTCCGGCACTTCTTCTGTTCTTAGCCGTCGGGATGATCTGCGGCAGTGACGGTTTAGGTATAAGGTTCGAGAATATCGAGATGGCCCAGACAATCGGAACGATCGCTTTATGCATTATTTTGTTTTCGGGAGGATTGGACACTAAGATATCGGAGATTAAGCCGGTTATCGCACAGGGAGTTATTTTAGCCACGTTTGGTGTCCTGCTGACCGCTATTTTTACCGGACTTATCATCTGGTGGGTATTGGGTATGACTATGGCTTCGGCCCAGGTGGGACTGCTTACGGCCTTGTTGCTGGCTTCTACCATGTCGTCTACCGATTCGGCTTCCGTATTTTCCATTCTGCGGTCGAAAGGATTGCATTTGAAAAATAACCTTCGTCCGATGCTTGAGCTGGAAAGCGGGAGTAATGACCCCATGGCTTATATCCTGACCATCACTTTGATCGAAATTATCAAAACCAATGCCACTCCGAATTACTGGATGGTAGGATTAACTCTTTTGATGCAGTTGATTATCGGGGCGGCGGCAGGGTTTCTACTGGGCAAACTGGCGGTTTTCCTTATTAACCGGATTAAAATCGACAACACATCCCTTTATCCGATATTGGTTTTTACCGTTTGTATTTTTATTTTTTCCTTAACTTATTTCATCCGGGGAAACAGTTACCTGGCGGTTTATATCGGCGGATTAGTGATCGGGAATGCCCGTTTTTCCAACAAGCGTTCTTCGCTTAATTTTTTCGACGGTCTCGCCTGGATGAGCCAGTTACTCATGTTCCTGACGTTAGGATTGCTTGTCAATCCCAGCGAACTGATTCCTATCATCATTCCCGGCCTTATCATCAGCGCATTTATGATTTTGGTAACACGACCGCTCAGCGTTTTTATCTGTCTGGCGCCATTCCGCAAAATGCCCGTCAAGGATAAAACTTTTGTTTCGTGGGTCGGACTGCGGGGAGCGGTGCCTATTATTTTCGCGATCATTGCATTGGCACAGGATGTACCTCACGCGCGCCTTATTTTCAATATTGTATTTTTATGTACGCTGGTTTCCCTGATCGTGCAGGGCACTTCTTTGTCAAAAATGGCGGTGTGGCTGGGATTGGCTGAAAAGCCACAGGAATTGAAAAAAGCGGAAGAATTCGATATCGCAATGGCGGATGATATAGAATCCATCACCACGGAAATAGATCTTACCGAGGAAACACTGTCTCGTGGGAATTGCCTGATAGATCTTTCTTTACCTGACAATACCCTCGTTGTACTCGTGAAAAGAAATGATAAATATTTTGTACCCACGGGTAAAACACCTCTGGAAGTTAACGACAAACTATTGATCATTACCGATGATAAGGAAGGACTAATCGAAACATTTAAGGACATTGGGATAGAACAGCACAATTCTTAAAACGGTAACCTGCCGGATTATGATTTTTCGTACAATTTTCGTACTTTTGCACATTCAAAAAATCGGAATAATATGCCTACAACGAAATTAGGAAAATTTGAAATTGAAATGGACGGCGACGGCTTCATGGTGGATCCGTCTCAATGGACTAATGACCTTGCGGTAGAAATCGCTAAGGCGGACGGGATTAATGATCTGACGGAAAACCACTGGAAAGTAGTGAGGATTATCCGCGAAAATTACGAAGAAAAAGGATTGGCTCCCATGGTCAGGGTGATATGCAAAGAAACCGGTCTCAAGTTACGGGAAATTTATGAACTCTTCCCTCTCGGGCCTGCAAGAGGTGCCTGTCGCGTAGCCGGACTTCCCAAACCGGACGGTTGCGTATAAACGGCAAACTTCTGTTTCATTTTATATTTAACCTTCCTATCTATAATGAGTATTATCCAGATTATAGCCCTATGCGCCACAGGTTTATGTGTAGCGGCCTTTATATTCCATTTCATCAGGATCGTCCGGTTAGGAGCACCGAAAGATTATTCTGAAAAATCCGGAGACGTCGGTAAAGCAGTACTATATTCCAACACGGCGGCCATGTTGCCGACCCAGAAGGAATCCGCTTATCTTCATCTTCCCTCTTTTACCCTCGGTATATTACTCCATCTGGCTACTTTTCTCTCGATCCTCGTTTATTTTTTCTCTTTTTTCCCTTTCTTCACCCGGTGGCTGCTTACGGATCAATGGATACATTACGTTGCGGCTCTTTTTATCCTTACCGGCGCCATTTCCGGAATATCCCTGTTTATAAAAAGATTGATCAATAAAACACTTAGAGGTCTTTCCAATCTGGATGATTATTTATCCAACGGACTGACCACCCTTTTCCAGGTCATGACCTTGTTTTATCTTTTGTTGCCGGTCAACAGCACGGTTAACACGTTATATTATATCGCGGCCATTATCCTGCTGCTTTATATGCCGCTCGGCAAACTAAAACATGTACTATATTATTTTTCGGCTCGTTACCACCTTGGTTTTTTCTATGGTTGGAGAAATGTATGGCCACCGAAAAAATAATATTCCTGATATTTATCCATCGAACCTTCCGTTACATCTCTGCTTAATCCAGCGCGAAATTAAAATATCCTTTTTCCCGGTAAAGGTATTCATAATCCTTATTGCATTTCAATAAAGCGGTACGTTCTGTATAACCCGGTCGGGAGATTTCTATGTTGTGACAGTCAAACCGCCGGATTAAGAAACGGGATAACGGAACAAGATTTTCCGGGTTCACCAACAATTCTTTTACTTCCAGTATATTTCCTTTTTTCCGGATAAAAGCGATCCCAACATGGTTATTTTGTTGTGAGATCTGATACAGTCCGCCGGAGTCTCCCTGAAATTCCTGTTCCACAAATTGAAAATGGGCCAACGGGTAATGGACTGCAAAATCAGAAGTAAGCCATAATGACCGCTGATCTTGGTATATTTCACCTGAAATTCTGAAAATCTCAAAAACATCATTCCCGTCATTTTCCGGTTTATCTTCAAGAGTATATTTTTCCCGGCTTTCATAAAAGAATTCTCGGAAACCTAATTTCATGTAATAATCATATAAAGACCCGGTGGCAGGCAGAAGAAAAACTCCCGCTTCTCCACGACGGCATACATCCCGGCAGGCTTCTTCGATAAGATCCGCCATCAATCCTTTCCCTCGGTAATCTTCCCTCGTAGCACAGGCATATAGATATGTGGCAGGAATTCGCTGTTTTTTGACTTCCAGGAATGCGGGCAAAAGAAAAGCCATGGATACGATCTCTTTGTCATCCACAACAAGAAGCACATTATCACGATAAAAATAATGAAAAAAAGCCTGTATATACTCATGTGTATCTCCAAAAGCCTTTTGCATCAACAAGGCAATACCTGGAAGGTCTTTTGTGTTGGAATACCTGAATGTGACCATCGATTATTTTTTCCGGATTTTTTGAAAAAGGTCAAGATGATATACTTTTTGTAAGAACAGCGGATTATAGGACATTTTAGCCTTACGAAGACCCTCCACTCCCCCATCCTCTGCACGGTTAATATAAGGGTATCCTTCCGCAATGACTTTTACAAATTCACGGTTTATAATAGCATAACTTCCGTTTATCCTCCAATCTGCTTTCTCAAAGAGCACCAGATAAGTATCATCACATAAAGGACAGCCGATGGAAAAAGCCGTTATTTCCCCTTCAATCCTGATTAATAATCCCCGGATACCTAATTCAAAATAATGGTCCAAAGCTTCGTAAAGCGCCTGGTTCTCAAGAAGCAAACGGGATTGCCCGTCAATTTCCCTCGCTTTATCCCAGGCTTTACTGTAGGCGACGACTTCCGGCAAATTACTTTCGTCTATGATCTCCTCCGTCCATGAATACGATTTAAGGAAGTGATTCACGTGGTTCCGTTTTGGTTTAAATGCGCTTCCCTGCAATTCTATCAGGTCTTTGGCGGCATAGATATACTCAAATTCACTCCTTACGTCATATAGTTCGTATGTATAACTTCCTGATCGGTTAAGCATTTCAATCCATGAAAGCAATACCTGCGCATTCTCTTCACAAAATTGAAAGAAATGGCAATTTTCTCCTTTTTCTAAAGCATAGTTTTTGATTTCATCCAGCACCGGAAATGGATCACCTTCCCCGACCGGAAATAAAAATTGTTTCTTCCCGTCGATCAGGGTTTTCACGACCAGAAAATCGCCATATACTGCATATTCGAAATGTATGATATCCCGATAAATATACATGACGATGAAATTATAATTGAGGAGTTTACAATTAAGCTTCTCCAGCTTCCGGGAAACAAATTCCCGGTCTTCCAAACCAATCTTTTTAAATTGCAGCATATAGGGTTATTGAAAATCATCCAAGAGAACAATCAAAAAGAGTGATTGTTCTCTGTTTTCAAGGATTTGTACAAGAGTTCGCCTGTGCCTATCCGATAACCTTCCGATTTAAATGTTACTTCTCCTTTTTCGTTGATTATGAATATCAACGGATAATTATCCCTGAACTCATGGTCTAACGATGAAAGTATATGATTCATCCATTCCGAGTTATGATCGATAATAAAAGAGGATTGTCCGGGAAGGTTCCATTTGTTCTGATCAAAGCCTGTGCTGCTTTTATCCGAAGGAATAGCGAAGATCATATTACCGTTCCATTTTTCAAAAAGGGTTTTATAGGCCGAAATATCCTTTAGCATGTGTTTGGTCGGCTCACGTGACGGATCGATGAAACAAACGATCACTTCTTTAGTTCCCAGCAATTCGCTTACTTTATTCTTCTTATCATGTCCGGTATTGACCGTATATTCCATATCTACCGTTCCGTATTGTATATCCCGCGGTTCCAGCTTCCTGAGTTCAATATTCTTATTCACGCTTTTACCTGCTTCTATATTGAAAAACTCCACCCTTGAAAGTACCGGACCGTCACTATACCTGTTTCCTGTGGACAAAATATAGTAACCGGGTTCCAGTTCCAGTTTAGCCGGGAATTGCGCCACACGATTATCATTTTCATAATCAAAAGTAACAAAATCGCCGTTTTCCTCTTTGGCAATGGTAAAATGTGTCCAGTATTCCGGTTTTAATTCCTGCCGGCCCTGATAATTGAGCACCAGCGTTCCTTTGGGCACCCGTACGTTTTCCTGATTTTTCGGATATTTAACCCATTCTCCCTGTTCGTATGCGTAAAGTTCTCCCGTAGCCGGATCTTTATAGGCCGGAATATTCAAACTACGGCAAGCCGCTACAAAGAAAATATCACTTGAATGAGGATCAGCATATCTTAATTCGAATACCCCTACCGGTGAAACCGGACAATTAAAATAATTGGCATCCCGGTCAATGGTAATATTACGTTCCATCCAATTCATAATATCCGAAGGGGTGAGGTTGTTTTCCAATAAAGCCGGTAATTGACCGGCAAGATAATTCCGCCAGGGTCTTATCCCCTCATTGGCAATCCTGGGTGAAATAATACCTTTCAAATAGACATCTTTAGGATAATCACCGGGATTGTAATAAGTAATATGCTGGTTTAATATTTCCGCCGTAGCATCCCGATGGTCTTTGTCCGATAAGGAGCTGAAAAACCCGTAAAGCAGGAGAGAATCATTTTTAGTCCGGTAATAACTCATTAATTTCTCCATTTCTTCATAATTCCCTTCACTTTTCCGGATGATTTCCCACACCTGGTCAGGAGAAAGGTTGCCATTGGTAATTTGCTTAGCCTGCTTTTCCGTCATAAAAGTAGCCAGATAGGCATTCCGCAACGAATCTTCATATAACAGGCGTTTATTGTTAATTTCAATTTTTTCCCGGGATGCGTTATTTTTCTTCACTCCGGGAACCGGGGGAGTAATATCGAAAAATTCAACATATTCAGCACCCGGGGTCATTTTATCTTTTATTTCTACGGTTATCTGATCCTGATCTTTAACCCGGATAATCCCATATCCGTATTTACCGTCTTTCACAGCCCAGATCAGCAGATCGCCCAAACCGGTTGTCAGGGAAGCCCGTCCGTCATTATCCGTAATTTTTGTAGCGATCGGATAGAATTCAGCGTAATTATATAATTTAAATTTCACTTCCGCATCCTTCACGGGTTTATTCTCCTGATCAACCACGGAAATGGTGATCTTTTTAGTATCGGTATAATTAGGCAACATATTGATCCGTGAGAAAAGGCCGGTTTCATAATTTATCTCTTCTTTTCCTTTATATTTACCGAAAGCATTGGAATGCACCATCATCGTTCGTGTCGAAGGTCCGGCAAACCATCCCATATTTAATTCGGCATCGGGTTCGCAGGCTCCAAGGAAATACCATTGTCCGTCCACCCAAACTTCGACCCAGGCATGATTATCGTCGGTATGCGCCCAACGCGGCGTGTAGCATTGCCGGGCCGGTATTCCCACCGCACGCATAGCGGTTACGGTATATGTAGATTCTTCCCCGCAACGGCCGTAACCACTTTTGATGGTGGCGAGCGGCGCGGAAGTCCTCCCGTCGGAAGGACGATAGGTTACATTTTCATGACACCAGTGGTTCACTTCCAGGGCGGCGTCATACATCGACATATCCTTAACACGGTCTTTCAATTCATTGAAGAAAACCATGCGTGAAGAATCGAGATTTTCATTATTGACACGGTACACCAAAACAAAATGACGGAAAATATCTTCCGGAATATTTTTACCCCATGAAAAATAATCCCTGGCTAAAAAGCTGTATTTTACCTGGTCCAGAAAAAAATCCCCATTATAATCGGCCAGGTCGCTTAACGGCATATAAGCATATAAAAACTCCAGGGCTTCCCGTTCCTCAGTGCTGATGGAGGCGTCCATAACGGAAAAGAGCGCTTCTTCCCGACCCCGGGCCATTTCCCTGCGTTCCAGAAAATCGCGGTGTACCTGTTCACGGTATTCCTTATCCTGAATAAAATGATGGGTTTGACCTTTTTTATTACAGGAAATAATGAAGAATAATCCCACGCAAAACAAAATGGAAAATACGATTTTTGTTTTCATAAAAATGGAGTTTTATAACTTAATCAGGTTTATCTTCTTTGTAATCGCCACGCGCCTCTACAATCCGGTAACCGATAGCTTTTACCCGCTCTTTCAAATCCGCCAGTGATTCGGCCGCTTCCAGACCGGTAGAAATCTTATTGTCGTAGATCATATACTTTTTCCTCACGTCCAGTGGGGAGAGGTTAGGCATCACCACATTGGCACCCGCCAGTATCCCTCTTTCACGACCATCGCCCCTGATCGTACCCAGAGCGGTAGTAGAAGGAAGCAAAGCCTGCGGTAACATCAGCCGCAATATGCCGATCAGGAAAACGGTCTGTTCCATGGTTCCGGCTTTTTCACGGGCAAAAGGGGTTTCATGGTGCGGAATAAAAGGCCCGATCCCGACCATGTGAGGTTGTATATCCGCTATAAATAACAAATCTTCGGCCAGTAGTTCAGCGGTCTGATGGGGAGAACCTACCATAAAACCCGTACCGAACTGAAAACCGAGTTCCTTGAGGTCCATAAGACTGCGTTTACGATTACGGAGACTCATTCTTGAGGGATGTAATAAATTATAATGTGTTTCATTAGCCGTTTCGTGGCGTAAGAGGTACCGGTCGGCGCCGGCTTCCTTAAAACGCCGGTAGGTTTCGAAACTCTTTTCTCCGATAGATAATGTCAGGGCGCAATCAGGATACTGGGATTTTATATTTCCGATCAGCGCCACCATGCGGTCATCAGAAAAACCGGGGTCTTCCCCTCCCTGCAATACGAATGTCCTGAATCCTAATTCATAACCGATCTTACAACATTCCAGAATATCTTCATCCGTTAAACGGTATCTTTCCACATTTTTATTCCCCGCCCTGATACCGCAATAGTAGCAATCGTTCCTGCAATAATTGGTAAACTCGATCAATCCCCTTATATAAACATCTTTACCATAATACTGTTGCCGTACGACAGCCGACCTTTCGAAAAGATAACCGGCATCCTGATGATCATAGGCGTTGATCAAAAAAGTAAATTCTTCTTTGGAAAGTTTTTTATCTTTCTCTAATTTCTCAATGAGAGTTATAATCGTATCCATCAAATCAAGATTATAAAGGAAGTGTTCAGATAATCATGCCGCTTCCCAGACAGAGTTTCGATTGTTCGTCGTAAATCACACCGAATTGTCCGGACGCAATTCCCTGTATCTTATCTTCCGATTCTATACGGTAAATATCCCCGATCCTGGACAAAGTGCCCCTCGTAAATTCAGGTGTATGCCGTATTTTAAAAGTTATTTCCCGGCGATCGAAATCGCCCCAGATATTTTCAGTTATAAAATGGAATCCGGCCAGATTGACCACTTTTCCGTATTGGGTTTGGGGATCGTAACCGTTTGAAACATAGATTGTATTTTCTTCCACGTCCTTCTGTACAACAAACCACGGTCCACCGCTTAACCCTAATCCTTTCCGTTGCCCGATGGTATGGAACCAGTAACCCTGATGTTCTCCCAGGATTTTTCCCGTTTCGAATTCTACAATCCTACCTGTCTTTTCGCCCAGATAACGTTTTATAAAATCGTTATAATGTATCTTTCCCAGGAAACAAATCCCCTGGCTGTCTTTACGTGTAGCGCTGGGTAATTGCGCACGCCGGGCTATTTCCCGCACTTCGCGTTTCAACAGGTGTCCTATAGGAAACATCAGTTTGGCTAACTGCGGATAAGTAATTTGTCCTAAAAAATAAGTCTGGTCTTTTACATGATCCTTTGCGGTCGACAGGAATACTTTATCATCAACCAATGTGGTGGTAGCATAATGGCCTGTCGCGATATAATCAAAATCGACGCCCCATCTTTCTTCAAAGCAACCGAACTTTATTAATTTGTTACACATCATGTCCGGATTGGGAGTTAATCCTTTTTTTACCGAATCGATCGTATATTTTACCACATTGTTCCAGTATTCATCCTGCAGATTTACCGCTTCAATCTTAAGCCCATATTTTTTCGCCAGAAAAGAGGCTATATAAAGGTCGTCTTCAGTAGTACACTGTACATTACCTTTTTCATCTTCCATCCCGATCATAATATAAAAGATCACGGGTTTATACCCTGCTTCCACCAGATTATGCACGACCACGGAACTGTCGACCCCACCTGAAACCAAAGCTGCCACTTCCATATTTTTAATTTTAATGCAAAGTTACATGATATTTTTTAAAGAAAGGGTTTATTATGCCGATGAAGGTATAAATCTTTATTCAAGTCGGTTTTTAACGGTTCTTTTTAAAGACATTGCCCCATTCGTCAATTTTAAATTCTTCCGATAAATCAAATGTATCCCTGATAATACCGGGCTCCAATATCCTGGAAGTATTGCCGAAATGATGGATCTTTCCTTCTTTCAACAATAAAGTCTGACGGCAATACTGTTTGGCAAAAGAAAAGTCATGAAGAATATTCATGATGGTAGTATTATTTGTCCTGTTTAATTCGGCCAGAATATCCATAATTTCGAACTTATGGATGATATCCAGGTTGGAAAGAGGTTCATCCAGTAACATAACGGGTGCTTGCTGGGCGATAGCCCGCGCAATCAGGGTACGTTGCAATTCCCCGCCACTGAGTTGGGATAGCATCCGGTCTCTCAATCGCGTCAAATGGCATAATTCCAATACCGACAACACGATATCCCTGTCTGCCTGCGTTTCCGTTTCCCAGCGTCCCTGATAAGGATTACGTCCCATCATCACCGTATCAAATACTGTAAAATCAAAAACGATATCCTGGTGTTGGGGTACATAAGCGATTTTTTTGGCAAGTTCCTTCGTTCCGTATTGTGGGAGCAGTACACCGTCGATAGAGATATCTCCCTCCTTTAACGGAAGCAAATTGGAAATAAGTTTGATGAGCGTGGATTTACCTGAGCCGTTCAGACCCATGACGGCACATACGGATCCCTTTGGTAAATGAAAACCGATATCCTGCAATACCTTTTTTTTCTCATAGGCAAAACCTATTCCATTGACCTGGATCATGTCCGTTTTATTTGGTTTTTAAAAGCAGATAGATAAAATAAGGGGCTCCGGCGATCGCGGTGATACTACCGACAGGTAATTCGGAAGGCACGGCTATCGTACGGGCGAGCGTATCAGCCAATAGCATAAAGAAAGCTCCGAAAAACAAAGAGTAAAGAAACAATTTCCGGTTATGATTACCGAAAATCATCCTGACAATATGGGGAATAATGAGGCCGATAAAACCGATTACCCCGCACATGGACACCACGGTGGCGATCAGAAGCGAGGAAAAGATAAGCACGGTCATGGTAACCTGCCGGGTATTCACGCCCAGGGTACGGGCGGTATCATTGCCCATCTGCATAATATTAAGATCCCTGGCATAATAAAAAAGCGGGAAAACCGTGATCAACATTACCGGGACCAGGAGCATAACTTCCCGCCACGTGGTGGTTGCGAAACTACCCATAGTCCAGTAAATAATCCTGCTCATTTCTTTTTCATTGACTACAATGAGTAATGTAATAACCGCCGATATGAGAAAATTGATGGCGATACCGGTGAGCAGGAGTTTTTCCGGATTTTTGGATTTTCCCAGCCGGGCGATGCCGACGATCAGGAAAAGGGTCAGGAGAGCCGTGACCAAAGCCGGTAATGTAATACCGAAAAACAGCATATCCCATCCCAGTATAAAAGCGACGGCAGCACCCAACGATGCCCCCGAGGAAATACCAAGAATATAGGGATCACAGATCGGGTTGCGGAATATAGACTGAAAAGCCGCACCGCATGCTGCCAGAGCGGCGCCGGCCAGTACACTCATAAAAATACGGGGAAGCCGCAACTCCCAAATGGTTAACAGTATATTCTGCGGCAGAGCAGATTCTTTAATAATCCCTAACTTAAAACCTATAATCTGAAAAATACCATCCACAGGGACGGAGACCACCCCTATGGATGCCGCGATCATCATACATATAAGAAGGGCGACGAAAAAAAGCAAGGGCAATAAAATTGTTTTTCCCTTTGCCATTTTTATATTTTATCCAAGGCTTGGGCCAAATCGGCCTGAATATCTTCCACATCTTCAATCCCAACTGCAAAGCGAACCAATCCATCGGTAATACCGGCAGCTTCCCGGGCTTCTTTCTGCATCTTGGAATGAGTCATGGATGCGGGATGTGAAATCAATGATTCCACCCCACCCAATGAAACAGCCAACAAGATCATCTTTACATTATCCATTAATGTTTTGCCAGCGGAAATACCACCTTTCAATCCGAAACTGATCAGGGAACCCGGTCCGTCCATTTGCACCTTACCTAATTCATATTGCGGGTGTGAGGGAAGCCCCGGATAACTCACCCACTCAACTTTCGGATGTTTTTCCAGCCATTCGGCCAGTTTAGCGGCATTTTCCTGTTGCCTAAGCACTCTGATACTTAACGTTTTCAATCCTCTGATTACCATATAAGCCTGGGTCGGATCCATATTAAAACCGAAATTTACCATTACCGCACGTAATTTGGCATCCAGTTCGGGAGTCTTACTGATCACGCAACCGCCGACAATATCAGCGTGGCCGTTGATAAATTTGGTCATGGAGTGGAGTACCACGTCGGCACCCAGATCCAGTGGTTTCTGTAAAATCGGACTGCAAAAAGTGTTATCCACCACCAGGATCAATCCATGTTCTTTGGCCAATTGCGCACATGCTTTCAGGTCTGTAACGGCAATCGTAGGATTGGTAGGGGTTTCGATATAAAGCAGTTTTGTATTGGGTTTGATCTGTTTTTTGATGTTATTGATATCAGTCGTATTAATATAAGTTGATTCCACACCGTAATTGGACCAGTATTTTTCCATTACCACACGTGAAGGACCGTAAACGGCATCCGTAGAGATCATGTGGTCTCCGCTTTGTAAAAATGCAGCATATACGGTATTTACAGCTGCCATCCCGCTACATACCGCTACACATTTCGCGCCATGTTCCAATTGTGCCAGTGTTTCTTCCAATGCCGTAATGGTAGGATTACCGATACGGGTGTAGATAAAACCCGGAGCTTCTCCCGCGAAGCAGGCAGCGCCGTCGTCGGCATTTTTAAATTTGAAAGTGGACGTCTGGTAAATAGGAGTTACAGCTGCACCAAAACCGTCTTCGATCTCCGCGCCGTGTATAAGGATTGAATCCTGATGTAAATTTTTATTCATAATACAAATATTTAAATTATAATTCTATTGAAAATTTCAGATTCAGCAACCTGTCGGTGAGATAATTGGGCACCGGTATCATACTTCCTCCGAGTGCATTCACCCAGGTATGGGAAGAAACATTTTTGGTCCCCAGTAAATTAAATACCTCAAAATAAACGCCAAGGTTTTTTATAGCCCGAAGTCCTTTATTTTTATGTTTCATCCTGTCGCGGCCCTGCTCCAGGAACATATAGGAAAAGCCCACATCCACACGCCTGTACCAGGGAGTACGGTTCGTGTGTGTTTTTCCTTCATAGACGTAATTGACTTTATAACGTTCCGCATTGGGAGCACCATAAGGCAAACCGCTCGAAAAAACAAAATTAAGATGAACGCGTAATTGGGTTACTCCGGGAATATGGTCCTGGAAAAAGATATTGATGGCAAAACGCTGGTCGGTAGGACGGGGAATATAGCCCGGTTCCACATCATTTACCTCATCGTAATCATTAAGTATGTCTTCCTCCGTTTTCATTAAAGAAATGGATATCCATGATTCCAGGTCGGGGATGAACTCCCCGCTCAACTTAAAGTCGATTCCGGTGGCGTAACCTTTGGCGTCGTTAACTCCGCTGTATATAATCTTCACATTATCGACCGTATAAGAGATAAGCCGATCCATATATTTATAGTAAACCTCAGCCGTAAATTTGAAGGGACGTCGCCACATCCGGAAATTATGCTCGGTGGAAGCCACTACCTGGAATGATCTCGGGGCTTTGATATCCCGGTTCAATACGCCCTCTTTATTACGCATTTCCCGATAGAAAGGAGGCTGGTAGTAAATACCCGTTTTTACCTGAAAAAGCCAGTCCCTTTCCCACCGTGGCTTATAAATGAAATTTATACGCGGGGAAATCAGTAATTCTTTATTATAGCTCCATACGTTAAAACGAACTCCGGCATTCAATTTAAAGCGGGTCGCGCTGTCGCCGTCAATATTCCAGGTATCCTGTATAAAACCACTGATCCGGAGCGTATTGAGATCATTCACGGAATAGAGGTAACGCCCCTCTCCAAAGCCAAGAATACGGGAAGGATCGTCCAATGGTACGGAATCTCCCGGAATAGTAGAGGTATTAGGCAAGGTATATCCTGTGGAATCAACCATGGTCCATTCTTTAATATGATCCCTGATCACCTCGTTCTGCACCTTTAAACCCCATGATAAAGAATTCCGGAACAAACGGTGTTCTCCCCGGAGATCGGCCGCCGATACAATAGCCGTAAGATTATTCCTGGCATGATTATGAAAAGTCCCTACTGCACTCACGGAAACTTCCTTTATCATATCATTGTCCTTATTTCCCATATCCGCTTCGATATCTTTCACCCAATACTGGCTTGTGATATCGTAAGTTTCGCTTTCCCGTGCCAAATAAGATGATATGATAAATTTAAGCTGATTCCGGTGGTCCGGTTTATAGTTAAAGGTCAGTCCGCCAAGATAAGTCTCATATTTGTCCACTTCCTGTCCGTCGAAATAGATGGTAAGGCGTTTGGCGGCTCCGATAGGTCCGAAGTTAGTTTCCCGATCTTCCGGTATCTGAATATAGGAATTATTGGAGAAGTTTCCTAAAAGACTTATTTCCAGTTTCTTCACCGGATTCCATGTTAATAACAACTGGGTATCGAAAAAACGGGGTTTATAATCTCCTTTACTTTCCATGGATTTCAGAATATAGGCATTGGACTTGAATCTGATACCTGCCAGAAAAGTAAATTTATCGTTCACATTCCCTTCTGCATACGCTGTTGCCCCGAGAAGGCTGGCCGAGGCGGCTCCTCCGTATCCGGTAGGTTTTTTATATTCCACATCCAGTACGGAAGACATCTTATCCCCGTATTTGGCTTCAAAGCCTCCGGCTGAAAATTTCACGCTGCGGGTAAGGTCCAGGTTCACAAAACTTAAACCTTCCTGCTGGGCATTCCTCATAAGGAAAGGACGGTATATTTCGATATCATTGACGTAAACAAGGTTCTCATCATAATTCCCGCCGCGTACATTGTACTGGGAACTTAATTCATTGGTGGAGGAAGCGCCCGGCAATAATTTGATAAGGGATTCCACACCGCCGGAAATAGTAGGTATTTTATAATTCAAGCGCGGATCAATACGCACGTAACCATCGTCGTACCTGGCCCTGACGTCCAGTGTCCTCAACATTTCACCCCTGATCATAAGTTTCATGGTTAAACGTTTCGACTCACCGGCTTCCAGATGAACACGGATAAAAGTATCGCGATAAGTAATGTGCTGGAACCTAATTCTTACCTCCCGGTCCGGAGTAACAGATAATTGAAATTCGCCCCTGTTATCGGAAAAAGTATAAGGAGTGCCGTCTTCCGCGAAAACATGGACATTTTCAATGGGGTTATTGCTTTCGTCCAGAATCCTACCCTTCAGAGTTGCCGTTTGCTGGCCATATGAATTCAATATGGCAAATAACAGTACCGGAAAAAAAAAGAGGATAGTTCTATTCAAGCAGTACAATTTAAAACATTAAATACGAAAAAAAAAATGAAATATTGTTTGTATAAAAAAAAACTGCCACACCAAAAGTGCAGCAGTAACAGTGTTTCAAAATATACAATATTATTTTATATAACCTTTTTGACTGGCTTCAACAATACAATTCCAAACTCCTTTTTTATTGATGTTGCGTAAACCGCTGGCCGATACTTTCAGCACCACCCACTCATCCAATTCCGGAACATAGAATTTTTTGGTATGTAAATTAGGATTGAATCTCCTTTTCGTTTTAATGTTCGAATGGGAAACATGATTTCCACCTATTGACTTTTTTCCGGTAATTTGACAAACTCGTGACATTTTATCTGTTTTTAATAATGATTCTTAACTATAACCAAATTTGAAGTGCAAAAATACAATAAATTTCCATATAAAAAATAGCAACTCCGATTTTTTTTAAAGAATCCGGACCGGCTGAACTTCATGGATTAAAAAAATGTTAATTTCAATAAAAATATAATGAAAAAGAAGATATTGCTGGGATACCGGTTTTGCCGGGAAGGCTTTGAAAGCCTGGAAGAAAATTTTGATTTGATCTATCCTGAAAAAGAATACCTGACCAAAGATGAGGTACTGGAAAAGATCCCCGAATTTGAAGTATTTGTACCCAGCGGGGAATATAATACCGACCGGGAGATTATAGACCGTGGTGAAAAGCTGGTACTGATCGCCAATTACGGGGCAGGCTACAACACCATCGATACCGATTACGCAGCGCAAAAAGGTATTGTAGTGATCAATACGCCGAATTCCGTGGTGGAGCCCACGGCCGAACTGGCTTTCGGATTATTATTGGCTACAGCGAGGCGAATCCCTTTTTACGACCGTCATCTGAGGACTTCCGAAGGTTTACGGTGGGGAGAATTTGATAATATGGGAACCACACTTTTCGGGAAGATACTGGGGATCTATGGTATGGGAAAGATCGGACAGGCCATCGCCAGACGGGCCGTTGCTTCCGGAATGAAAATCCTTTACCACAACCGGAAAGCCCTTCCGAAAAAAACGGAAGAAAAATACGGCGCTCAATATGTGCCGTTCGACCGGTTACTGGAAGAATCCGATTTTATTTCTCTTAATGCTCCGGCCACACCGGAATCGGAACATATTATCAACAAGGACTCCATCGGGAAGATGAAAAAAAGCGCGATCCTGATCAATGCCGCCCGGGGCAGTCTTGTGGATGAAGACGCCTTAATAAAGGCGCTTGAATGTAAAAGTATACGCGGGGCGGGATTGGATGTCCACGCCCATGAACCGGATATAAATGAAAAATTCAAAGTACTGGAAAATGTGGTACTTACTCCTCATGTGGGCACTCAAACCGTGGAAACACGGCTGGAAATGCATCTTGAACTGGCCGATAATATTATGGGATTTTTTAATAACGGCAATTATTCTCAAGTGAATTAAACTATGGATATCAAGCATAAAAATATTGTACTTACCGGAGCTTCCGACGGTATCGGGAAGGAACTTTTGATACAATTAAGCCGGTATGAAGGCGTAAAAATCGTTGCGGCAGCACGTCATACGGGTAATATAAGTTCCAGCCAGGATAAAATATATCCTATCGATGTGGATCTTAGCAATAAAGAAGGAGTAGACCAACTGTTTAAATATGCGAAAGAAGTGATGAAAGATATCGATATTTTTATTGCGGATGCCGGATTCGGATATCTGGAAAGAAGGCCTAAGCCCGACTGGAACCGTATTGAGGAAATTTATCATCTTAATTTCACCTCAACAGTTTATGCCATGGAAAAATTGATTCAGAACAGCAAAAACAGGAGAGCGGCTTTTGTTTCGCTTTCTTCCGCCGCCGGCCTCATTCCCCTTCCCTATTATTCGCTCTATTGTTCTACAAAATCAGCCCTGCATTTTTTCTTCGAAACTTACCGTTACGAAAAGCCTGATTCTATAGATATCATTACAGTTTATCCCGTGGCTACCCGGACCCGGTTTTTTGATAAAGCTTCGGGAAGAGAACATACACCTTTGCCGAAACCGAACCAGAACCCTAAAACCGTAGCCGGAAAAATTATTAAAGGAATCGAGAAAAATAAAAAGAAAGTCTACCCATATCCTATGTTCAGACTTTCTTATGCTGTCAGCCGCGCTTTTCCTTTTCTCCAGAGATGGTATTCCCGTAGAGAAAAAGAAAGGGTTGACAAGTGGTTTTCCTAGTATATTATAAAAATGCTTTACAAGCTTCGGCGCATTCCTGGCAAGCTTTGGCACATTGTTGACAATGATCTTCGGGAAATTTCCCGCACTCTTCGGCGCAGGCTTCACAAATGGTCGCACATAAACGCAATACATCATTCCTGAAGGTACTGTTTGAAGCTACGAATGATAATGCCAGTCCGCACATTTCCGCGCAATCCTTATCCAGTTTAATACATTTGGTCATCATTTGCACATCCTTTTCCTGAAGGCATGCGTTAAAGCAATAATTACAGGCGACTTTACACGATCCTAACAAATGAAGTAAATTATCCATTCCCTGTTCCATAATAATTCTATTTAATGAGATTATTAAAACCAGTTAATGATATCATCCTCTATATAGCCTTCAGCATCATCCCGGTTCCTTTTCCGTTCATCGAGATTATCCACTATATAATCGGCTTCATCCTGTATATTTTCACGCGCTTCTTTGGAGGCTTCCCTGATATCTTTTTTCGCCTCTCTTTTTTCCTGACGTGCGGCAGAGATCTTATCACTGGCATACGGATCGTCAGAATCTTTCACTTGTTGCTTAAAATCTTTAAATTCCTGATTGACCTGTTGTTTATAAGTCTTCTCATCCTCTTTGATTATTTTCTTGTCATCCTTTGCCTGTTGCTTGATGTTTTGTTTGGCATCATTAACATCATCCCGGAAATCCCGGGAAGGGTCGTTCCAATTACGATTGTTTTCCATAACGATATTTTTTTATTTGATAAAATACTATGCTACCCAATTTATTACGGGTACCAATGGAAAAACAATTAACAATAAATTATGTTTATTTTAATTTTATTTTAAAATAACGACAATCTCTGTTGTATGTAATGAAAGTACGATTAGAATTCGTTCATTTTTGAATCCACCAGATCCACGATATCCTGGAACACGTCCCGGATCAATTGCATTCCGTTAATCTGGTAAAGCTTATTCTGATTCTGGTAATACTGTATAAGCGGTTCGGTAAGAATGTGATAATTGGATATACGCTGGGTTAGTACTTCTTCATTATCGTCGCTTCTGTTTTCCAGGATAGCTCTGTTCAGAATCCTTCTTACCGTTTCATCTTCGTCCACGATAATATTGATCACGATATGAACCGGTAACGCCGGAGAATAATCGACGCCGTCCATCATCTTCGCCTGCCGGATCGTCCGGGGCACACCGTCGAAAATAAATCCTTTGGGATCATGGTAAGTTTTCATATGCTTGTTAAGCGTGTCCAGCGTAATTTCATCCGAACAGAAATCCCCTTTATCGATCACTTTTTTGGCAATTTTTCCAATTTCGGTCCCAAGAGCGATCTCCTGGCGGAAAAGTGCACCTGTCGACAAATGGGCCAAACCATATTTTTCCTGCAACAAATTGGCCTGGGTTCCTTTTCCCGAACCGGGACCTCCCAACAATACAATATTGAATAACGTATTTTCTCCCATGATGAATAAAATAGATAAGGATTTTTTTAAGAAGTGATTTATACAAGGATTTGATAAATATCAGGAAGGTTCCTCCCTAATCCGTCGTAATCGAGGCCTCGGCCGATTACAAATTTAGGTGGTATGGAAAAAGCGGCATAATGTACAGGATACGGACGGGTATAACAATCGGGTTTAAATGTAAGGGTTGCCATCCGGATATCCTTAACCTCCTGTTCATTTAATTTATTGACCAGATATTCATAGGTGGCTCCCGTATCCACGATATCTTCCAGAATGATTACCCTTTTGCCTTTCAGGTTCTCGTTGATCCCTATCACATTTTTGATCTCGGGTGAGTTTGTCGTACCATGATAAGAAGAAAGTTTAACGGTAGTGATATAAATCTCCGGCTTAATCTGCTTTAAAAGATCGACCGCAAAAAAAAGGGCTCCGTTAAGGGTAATAAGAAACACCGGTTGATCTTCCTTATAATCTTCATTGATCCGGCGGGCCATAGAAGTGATAGCCGCATCAATAGCCGCACCCGGTATGTACTTTACAAATGTCTTATCTTCGAAGGTGATACGATCCATTCTTCCTGTTTTCCAAACTCCGGCAAAAATACATCTTTTTCATGATAAAAAGTAGATATCGCGGAGAATCAGGCATGAAACCAAAATATTTAATTACTATCGACAATTACATTCCCAAAATAGTCCCCACCATTTCCCTTCCGGAAGCATGGTCCCGGAACTCGCAAAGATAAATTCCCTGCCATGTGCCCAGGTTCAGTTTTTTATCCGTAACCGGAATAAGCAGGCTGTTACCGACCAGCGTGGTTTTGGCATGCGAGGGCATATCGTCATCCCCCTCATCCGTGTGACGGTAATAGCTTTCCCGTTCCCTGACGAGCCGGTCGAAGATGGCTCCCATATCCCTACGTACATCCGGATCGGCGTTTTCATTAATGGTGAGTGCCGCGGAGGTGTGTTTTATAAAAAGATGCAGAAGTCCTTTTTCCGGTAATTCCGGCAATTCCCGGACTATGTCACGGGTAATCAAATGGAAACCCCGGGAGAAGGGCTTTAAGATAATGGACACTTGCTCGATCATAAGAGGTATAAATAATTTATGAATTCGACTTCTGCAACAAATATAGGCTATTTTTGTTGAAAGATATTGAACCTAACACTACCACATGGATTCGGATTTAAACCTGGAGAAAAAAAAGCTGTATCTTTCCATTGCCAAATCTTTGATTGTAGTTTCCCTCATCTGGCTATCTTTCCTTTTGAATGACATTTTTTCCCTGAACTGGGACCGTTACGGAATGCAACCCCGTACTTTGAGAGGCTTATGGGGAATTATTACCATGCCTTTCCTCCATAATAATATGCAACATCTTCTATCCAATACGCTTCCGCTGCTTTTTCTTTCTTTCGGACTTTTTTATTTTTTCCGGAAAAAATCCCTACTGATCCTTATTATGCTGAACCTGGTAACCGGAATCCTGTTATGGGCCACGGGAAGGGACGGGAATCATATCGGCGCCAGCGGACTGGTTTATGCGCTGGGTTTTTTCCTGGCCACCATATCCCTGATCAAGCGGGAAAATTCCTTACTGGCTTATACGCTGATTATTGTGTTTCTTTACGGCAGTCTTGTGTGGGGCTTCTTCCCTCAGCTTTTCCCGGATAAATCCATCTCCTGGGAGGGACATTTATGCGGCGCCGTGAGCGGCATGATCCTGGCCATATTCTACCGGAAAGAAGGACCTCAACGGAAACAGTATTTCCTCGATGAAGAAGATGACCCGGACGAAGAAGAGATCGATGCTTACTGGAAGTAGGCGGGAGCGGGAGGAATTAATATCAATATATACTTGATTAATCCCCATCATATGTAGAAGTGTATGACCTTACGCCTCTACACAAAATCACCATTCATAAAAACTTATCATTTGCCCAATCGGATGGATTGTTGTTAATATAATTTACAATACGTTTATATTCCCTGTCGTCGCGAACAATGCGGTCATGAAAACGGGTTTGCCATACTGGCATTTTCGGCTTATTCCGGTATTCGTTGATCCGTTTGGTAGCCGACGACTTAAAACCTGCCACAAACGATGATATGGATTTCGGTGGACGATTTCCACGATTTTCTTTCAGAGATGCATAGTTGTGCATCTCCATACCAATATTTTCTTTATCGATCCGTAAAATCGCATGGATATGATTAGGCATAATTACAAATGCGTCACAAAATAATTCATTTCGTATTTCGAATGATTTTATCCATTCCTCATGTACAATTTCCCCAATGGGTGATAATTGCATGGCGGTGTGATTCTGTAGAGACTGTCGGCCGACAGTCTCTACAATATGCCCAACGGAATCAATTGTTACCATATTCCCGAATAGGCATTCTCTGTGGTGGGTACAAATGGTGATAAAATAAATACCATTGGCAGAATAATCCCACCAGGATGCCCGTGTTGATGGTATTCGATATTTATTTTGAAATTTTTCCATAGTTATACAAATATAGAAAATTTTTCAT
>ERZ809224.546-NODE-546-length-34716-cov-12.274603_pt1 | contig 34716 bp, 33 predicted proteins | sample MGYA00520513_ERZ809224 | MGnify/ENA primary metagenome ERZ809224 (study PRJEB31576, sample SAMEA3212658) | Homo sapiens | biome: human-gut; feature: human gut; material: fecal | place: Sweden | collected 2012 ... | reverse complement strand
ATACAAGAGGTGGAATATCGTTAATTTGTCAACAGGTCCAAACTTTCATACTCCCATATCACGCTTTGTTTTGTCCTACTTTCGACACTCCTTGCCTACACGTTTCATCATGCTACTATATAAACCGATACTTTCCCTTTCCATGTCCACTTACAGGTGCAATCACATTGCTATCAATCAACAGCTTTATCAATTTTGATGCACCAGAGGATTTCAAACCGGTAATATTTTCAACAACAGCTCTTCCAAACCATTTGTCTGCTCCACATTCTAAAAACAAATCCACTGCATGATTTATTGTTTTATCTGAAATGCTATCAGAAAATGATAATAATTTATTTCGAATGTCCACTTTTTTACTTTCAATATCCACTTTCCTACTTTCAATGTCCACTTCTTTATCCAAAAGGCCACTTATATGCATTGCACGATTATGAAGTTCATTCTTCTCATCTAACAATAAATTTCTTAAAAACATTTCCAAATATTCTGTTGTCTCATGAATGCCATTTTTCAAGTCATTATAATTCGCCCGCACAAGAGCATTTCTAAAATACCATGCATTTTCTGCAAAAATATCATTGGTTGCATTAAAACCAAGTGTGCGTAAATACTTAATAAAGAAAACCGCTGTTGTTCTTGTATTTCCTTCACCAAAGATATGAATCTGCCATAGTCTTGAGACAAACACTGCAAAATGATGAATAATCTCATCCATAGTCAAATTCTTATAACTGAATTTCTTCTCCTCTGAAAAATCATAATCCAAGGTAGCCCGAAGTTCTGATGCACTTCCATAGAGGACCGTCGCACCATCAAGTACCCACTCTTTTTTAGTAATGTTATAATCTCTAATCTTTCCAGCGTGTCCGTATATTCCAGCAAATAATTTTTTATGGATGGAAATATATTCATTTGGTGTAAAACTAAATGCCTTCTCCGAAAGGAGCTTTGCTATTCTAGCTGACACCTTATCCGCCTCTTCTGTACGATCGTCATCTCCGGACTTTGGATTTTCTTCATAATAGCTGTTAAGGAGCTCCTGCGCTTCATCAATCGAAATATCACCCTCAATATTCTTAATTGCAGTATCAATCAAATATTTTGAAGGTTTTAACCCATCAACTGCCTGAAGGCCAATCGCTGTATGCCAGGCATATCCCTTATCACGTTTGCTCGGTTCTGTTTGTCGTAAATACTCTTTAAAAGGATCTTTGTCCATATAATTGCCTCCCTTCAGAAACTCACGGCATATGTTTTTCTATTTCTACAATCAAGGTTGTATCCGCTGGTAGTCACTGCACGTCATATAGTGTCTCTTTTGTAAGCCAGCGTGCTGATTCCGCTTCCAATAGTTTTAGTTCACCTTCAAGCACCTCACACCAGAAGCAATCCATCGACAAATGAAATGTAGAATAATCACACTCTATGCTACAGCATTTGCGTTTATCTGATCGATAACCTTCCTTATACCCATCCACACAGTTAAATCTGTAAATATTTCTACCACACTTCCCTTATCTGTAAATGGTGTCTCCTGAAGTACAGATAAATCTTTCATCATGCCGTTATGCACAATATACTCTACAATCTGATTTACAAAGTAGATCTGTCTGCTATTAAGATTTGTATCATTTAAAAACTCTGAGAATGCCTCTTTTGCAGCATTCATATCAAGTCCTACTATTTCGCGCACAAACTCGCCTAAAGGCTTATGGCCATATTCTTTTTCATAATCATCTTTGGTTCCTACTTCTTTCCAAAGAATTTGTTCCAGACTCTCAATATCTGTTTCCGTCAAAGGCCGATTTGTCTTGAGCTTTGCAATTGCAATATGATTCTGATGCTGACGCACATAAAATTCGGCTTTTGCCTTGTAATTCTTCAACTCATCATTTTCTAATTCAGATTCATTCCATTCTGTAGAAAGTATTTCATCCGTAAAATCTGTATCATATTTAATAATTCCATTAGGAAGGTATTTCATCAATCCCCGCAGATTCACTCTAATATGCTCAAGCTCATCAATTCCGGCATTCTCCACATAATCCGTATGCAGAATCTTATTGATAAGTTCTGCCTGCATCTGAATCTCCGGAATATTTGCAACGCTTGCAATACCTTCCACCTTTTTGAACAAATCACTTTTATGACGGCCATAACCTTTTCCTGCAAGGTATGCCAACTCCATTCCATATATCAATGCATCAAATCGAACAGCACTGGCTTCATCTCCATCCGGTTGAATAAGCGGTGCCAGTTCTTCCCTTACAATCAATGTATCCTCAAATGTAATGGAGTTATAATTTGTAATCACTGAATAAGTATCAACATATTTAAGATGCTGCCGCACTGAAAAGTTTTCCCGGTTCAGTTCCCGCACTTTACCGGTCATCATTTCAATCAGCTTTTTTCTATACGCTATTAACCGTTTCACCTGATATTCTAAGCTCTGCAATTTATATACAATCTCAAATTCCAATGAGAAAACAGCACCTTGCAGTGCAATCATATTTGCTGTTGGTCTTCCCTGATTCATGCGGAAAAATTCAAAATTACCACAGAAATCAAAAATATAAAACTTATCCTTATTTTCTCCATTTATGAGTCCCGGACACAATCTGGTTCCACGGCCAATCATCTGCCAAAATTTTGCCTTGCTCATTACTTTCTTGAAAAATACAAGATTCAATACTTCTGGTACATCAATACCGGTATCCAACATATCTACAGAAATCGCAATCTGCGGCATTTTCTTTGAATCCGAAAATTCATCAATTGCACTCTGTGCATAAGTCATATAGTTATCGATGACCTTTGCAAAAGGCTGTCCATTCTTACTTAACTCCGGATATTGCTTATTAAATACTTCGAGGATTTTTTCCGCATGATCATGATTTTTTGCAAAGATAATGGTCTTTCCAATCTTCTGACCGTAATCAATCCTAAGTCCGTCTTTCATAAGCACATTCAAAACCTGCTTAATGGTATCTTTATTGAATATCCACGTATTTAAGGCCGATGAATTTATCCTTTCCGGCAATTCGCCATCTTCGAATTCAAAAGTTTTCTCATACTCACCTTTATCTTCCTCAGATAACTCGTCATAAGCAATACCTTCTTCTATAAATTTAAGCTTTGTTTCTACTGTAATAAAATCAACCAAATACCCATCTTTTACTGCCTGCGCCAACTCATATCCGTAAGTAGGAACGCCGTTTTCCAAATCAAAGATTCCATATGTATTCTTATCAATCTCATCCTTAGGTGTCGCTGTAAGTCCAACCAATGGCGCATCAAAATAATTGAATATATCCTTATACTTGTTGTAAATGGATCTATGGGCCTCATCACAGATAACAAGATCAAAATGACCGCAAGTAAATAATTTTCCATTTTCATCCTTTACGGAGTCAATGCAATTCATCATAGTCTGATATGTTGAGAAAATACAGTGAGCCGTATAATTATCTTTCTCTTCAACTAAATTTGAACATGACAAATCAGGCAAAAGATTTACGAAATTTCTTTTTGCCTGTGTAACCAGAGAATTACGATCCGCAAGGAATAATATATTTTTGACCCACCCCGCATCTAAAAGCACTTTACACAATGCAATAACAGTTCTCGTCTTGCCGGAGCCTGTAGCCATTACAAGAAGTGCCTTTCTGCGGTTTTTCTTATCAAAACTGTCGCAAACCGCTTTCACTGCAGCTTCCTGATAATAACGACCGGCAATATTTTTATCCACCGAAATATGAGCAAGGCTTGTCTTCATTGTCTGAAGGTTAAACAATTTCTCCAAATCTCTCTTAGAATAAATAACTGCAACCTTTCTTTCCGGATATTGATTATCTATAATTCTTGTCTCAAAACCATTTGTCAAAAATACAACCGGCCTTCTTTTATACTGAGCTTCTAACAAATCAGCGTACAACTTCGCCTGCTGTCTGCCTTTGACAACATCCACACATGTTCTCTTCGCTTCAATCACAGCCAATGGTCTATAGCTATCGTCATATAAAACATAATCTGCAAAACCGACTTCTCTCTTATTAGGCATTCCCGGGAGTTCAACCTCGTTCATCCAGTCTTTGCCTTCCGTCCATCCGGCATCTAATAGCATCGCATCAATATAAATTTTACGTGTCTTATACTCTGAAAGATCCAGCGGCTTTGGAACGTAAGTCTGCTGCTGCTCTGCGCGTTTTGCCGTAAGCTCTTCCTTAAGCGCCTTATTTTCAGCAATCAAAGCCTTCAAATCAACATCATTATCGGAAATTTTTGAAACTGTTGTTTCTTCGTGCACCTCTGCCAGTAGATCCACATTATACTGTCTTTCCTCATAAAAATCAGAATAACAATAAGATATATAATCCATAAAAATGAACAGATTCTTTAAACAAAGAATTGCCTCATCCTCTGAAATTTTTCTGCCATTATGCGCTGCTCTATTTCCAATCTTACGAATCAAGTCTAGTCTCTTCCAAAGAGCATCATCAACAAGGTCATGGAAATCTTCTGTGCTCATCAAACTAATAAGGCTATCCTGATATGGCCTTTCCAGAGACTTATCTACAGAATACATCCACTTAATAGCAAATTCCATTGCACGCCGACAATTAATTACACTGGATTCTATATCAATTTTAAGAACCTTCTCTGCCACAATGGCAACATCGGCAAAACTACTGAATTTTGGTTCTTGTTTCAAATAGTCAAAATTAGTCATCGACAGATCCTCCTTACTTTTTTATTCCCACAAATTTTGATTTATCGACTTGGGTGACAAAGACGGCAAACTCATTTTGTAGTACTAAGGGTACATCAAAAATTCGACATTTTTTCAATGAAAATATTTTTAATTCTGCAAATGTTGTTCCTGACGCAATACTACTATAGTCGGTCATAATTCTATCTTTAAGAGTATACAGCAAAAATACAGGATTGTAACTACTATCAATATCATGTACCCACAAGACTCGACCATCTTTGAAGTAAAATGGTTCATCTATATTCACTACCCAAATTCGCCCATCCGGGCAAATGGACGGCATTAATAAATCTCCAATCTGAGGAGCACCAGTCGCCTCACAAAGCTCCTCATAATGAGCCTCAGTGATAAATAATTCAGGAGCTATCTGTTTTCCCTCTGCAAGCGCACCTACTTCTGTTCCTCGATAAAATGGAATCCCTATCTTTTTCAATTCCTCAACGAATACGCGCTTACTGGAACCCACTTCAGCAATATCATTGAGACATTTTGTTTTCCACCCTTTTGGATTTGTTACGCAGCTCCCAAACATCTCGACAAATCGGGCTTTGATAAGATCATCTAACTTGTTAAGCTCTTGCTGCCGTAACGCAATAATATGCTCTATGCCAAATAATTTATCTACAATGGACTGCTGCCTATCGAGATTTGGAAGATTTATTTCTATTTTTAGGAGATCTGACTTAGTTAAACTCGGAATCGTTACAGCCTTATTCAATCTTTCAAAATCGAAATACTTACAAAAATAAAACAGATATCTTGGCAGTAACACATCACGCCTAGCTACTAGTCCAAAGGCTGTGTCAACATTCCAAAACGGTTCCTCTACAAAAATAGGATTATTGATACTACCTTTTCTTCCAACAACAACTGTCTCTGCCTCACATATATATTCATCAGCATATCCCATCACTCCGCCGCTTCCGTAAATGGCATACTTACCTTCAGGGTTCTCTACTGCCTTCTGATTACGACCATTTCTAATTTCAAGAACATCATTAAATGTCATCTCTCATTCCCACAAATCCGAATTTATCGTCTTTGCATTTCCTTTCTGCTACAAACCGAGCAATTTCTCCAGCTCATCCATCTCCTTGCCTATCTCTATCTCAAGTTCACGGATATTCGCCATAATCTCAGATGTCGGAGGATACTCCACCGCCACATACTCTATCTCCTTATACTTATTGATAGATAAGTCATAATCATTATCTACAATCTCCTTTTTAGGAACCAAAAATGACTTATCGGTACGCTTTCTGTCTGCCTCCGCGTCTCTATTTTTAAATCTTTCAATAATATCAGGAATATCATTCTCGACAACTGCAGTCCTCTTGTCATCTAAACTGCGTCCATCCGCCTGCATATCATAGAACCATACATTGTCAGTGCCCCCATAATTTGTTTTGGTAAATATGAGGATTCCTGTAGAAACTCCCGCATATGGTTTGAACACTCCGGACGGCATTGAGATAACTGCTTCTAATCTTTGATTCTCTATTAACTCTTTTCTGATATCTTTATGCGCCTTTGACGATCCAAACAACACACCATCCGGTACGATACACGCACATCTTCCCCCCACCTTAAGCATGCGGACAAAAAGTGCTAAAAAAAGTAATTCTGTCTTCTTTGTCTTACATACCTTAAGTAAATCCGCCGATACGATATCTGCATCAAGACTTCCCTTAAACGGTGGATTTGCCAGGATAAGTGTATATTTATCATTGTCTGGATTCTGATCTGACAAACTGTCTCTATACTCAATAAATGGACTTTCCACTCCGTGAGTCATCATATTCATGGCCCCAATACGAAGCATTGTTCTATCCATATCAAATCCGTGGAACATATGATTCATAAAATGATCTTTCTTCGCTTTATCATAGAAAATCTCTTCCTTTTTATTAGCTCTTAAGTATTCTCCTGATTCTACAAGGAATCCTGCCGTACCGCAGCTTGGATCACAAATAACATCATCTGCTTTCGGCTCCACAAGCTCTACCATCATTCTAATAATATGTCGGGGCGTTCTAAACTGACCATTGACACCGGCAGTTTTCAGCTTGGAAAGCAGATACTCGTACACATCGCCTCTTGCATCCGTCTCCTTCAATTTTTCCATCTGTGCATATAGATCATCCATTGCATCAACAACCTTTGAAAGCATCAATGGGGTAGGCAATTTAAAAATTGCGTCATCCATATATTTTGAATATGCACTATCCTTGTTTGCATGAAGATTTTTAATAAACGGAAATACCATTTCCTGCATGACAGAATACATTCTATCAGCCGGGTAGTCCCTGAAAACTGACCATTTTAACTGTGTTCCGTCAATCGTTCTTTCTCCAATCTTAACTTCCTTTGCAAACACACTCTCATATGGTAATCCGAGCATAGCGCTTTCCTTTGCGTGGATATTATCAGAGTCATCTAAATCATGAATAAACATAAGATATGTCATCTGCTCGATGACATCCAAAGGATTCGTCAGTCCGCCTGTCCAAAAAATTTCCCATAAACTATCAATTCTATTTTTTAATTCTCCTGTAATCATACCCTTAATTCTCCTTATCCCAGTTCCACTTATATTTGGTGTAGCGGCCATTTCCAATCTTGATGATTTTTTCTTTCTTAACCAAATCAGACAATGTTCTCTGCACCGTAGTCAAACTAATTCCTGATGTATTTTCGACGATTTCTTTCTTTGTGATTGTTCCCAAATGATTCTTAATCAACTCTTCGATTCTATCTGGTTTAGATACTTTCTTTTCTTCAAAAATTTGAGCTCTGTCAAAAAATTCTCTATAGGCAGCGGTAATAATACCAAGCATATATTTTACAAATGATGAATAATCATTTTCTCCTTCCATCCATTTCTGTGAAGAATCCTGTAATACATCATAGTAATTATCTTTCGTTCTCTCTATCAATTTTTCTAAACTGATATATTTTCCGACTATATAATCATTCTGATAAAGGAGAAGCAATGTCAGCAACCGGCTCATTCTCCCATTTCCATCATGCAATACCACATTGAGAACCTGCTAGAAATCTGTAATTGATTTCCACCTTTTGAGTCTTTTCTTGTCCTGTTCCCTCTGCCTGATACACATAAATGCTGTCTATCAGTTCCACCAACATAGCACGATTTAATTCTGTTACATTTTCATACTTACGAATAGTTTCTAAAAACTGGTTGGTACTTTGGGTTTTCTTTTCTTCTGACTCGATTTTATCCTTTAAGTCATTTCTTTTCAACTTCAATTCGCTTTGTTCATTCTCGTATGATATAGACATCTTTTCAAAACGTTCATCAGAAATCTTACCTAAAGCGTTCTGTTCAAACAATTTCATAATGACATTGTCTATTTCTTCAATCCTTTTTTCAGCAACTTCTAAACTTTGTTTTAAATGCTGAATTTTTTCATTTCCACCTTTTTCACTCAATTCTTTCATTTCTTCGAGAAACTGATCGCCTAAGGCTTCCATATTTTTTATATGCTTTTGAATATCATTCATTACTATCTGCTGTAAAGTATTATACGATATAGAATGCGAAGTACACAAGTTTGTATTTCTTGTATAAGTTCTACAACGTAGCCATCTACTACTGTCAGCACGGCCACTCAATGCCATATTGCGCCCACAATCCGGACACTTCACAAGTCCTACAAACATATTCGGCTTTCTAGTTTTATTTGGCTGTTTCTTTACACTAATGAACTTCTGTACCAATTCAAAGGTATCTTCATCAATAATAGGTTCATGTGTATTCTTAACAATAATCCAATCTTCTTTTGGAACAGGCACCAATTTTCTGTTCTTAAATGATTTTGTTTGTGTTTTATGCGAAACCATGTGTCCAAGATATACTTGATTTTCTAAAATCATTTTCACATTTTTTGCTACCCAGTCCGTAGGAAACTTAAAACCTGTACTTGTTTCTAAAGTACCGTTTTTCATTGCCCTGTATGCTCTCGGAATTAAAATTCCATCTTCGCACAATATTCTAGCAATCTGATGAATACCATTTCCTTGTTTTGATAATTCAAAAATACGCTTGACGATAGGCGCTGTTTCTTCATCAATCAGTAACTTCTGCTTATTCTGCGGGTCTAATCTGTATCCGTATGGAGCAAATGAACCACAGAAGCCGCCATTCAAGGCTGTTGTTTTCTTGACACTACGAATTTTCTTTGATGTATCGCGAGCATAATACTCATTCATAATTGACTTAAAAGGCATCATTTCGTTTTCATCAAATCTTGTATCAACATCATCATTCAATGCAATAAACAAAATATCATTGTTCGGGAAGATTTCTTCTACATAATACATGAACATGGCATTGTTACGACCAAATCTTGACATATCCTTTACCATAATTCCACTCGGTTCCGTATCTTCCATAGCGTCTTTTATCATACGGTTCAGGTCAGGTCTATTGAATGTCGTTCCTGAATAACCATCATCTACATACTCGCCGACAACGATAAATCCTTTCTCTTTTGCATTATAGCGTAACATCTGCAACTGATTTTTAATACTGTTGCTTTCCTTATCAGCGTCTCCATCATCTTTTGATAAACGTGCATATAATCTAACTCTTAATCTTGTCTGCTGTTTTAACATTTCTGCTCCTTTCCAACAGCAAACAAACATCTTTTTACTATTCAATTATAACACGCTTTCCGTCATATATCAGCCGTTTGTTCTGCTGTTTTTAATTCATACCGTTTTTCTGTTCAATCTCACTTCGTATCAATCTTTTTATCAAAGACTGTAAATCTACTGTTCCAGAGAAAACAGAAGTAATGTAAAATGTTGTATCTTTTATCTTCAACATATCCTGTTTTACTTTTTGTTCCATTACTGCACCTCATTTCGAGCCAAGAAAAAACACCATCTCTGGTGTTCCTCTTGTTTATTTCACTTTGACTACTTCACGCCTAAATTCCTGATGTTGCAAATCAATTTCTGCATATACCATATCACTGGCAAATAGTTCTGTTTGGCCTGTTTGAATACAGATTGTATTACCTATCTGATTGCACCATTTTCCCTTTTCGGTATCTGGACTTTCGTGTATATGTCCATGCAGAGAAAACAATGGCTGCCTTTCCTTAAGAAAATTGTAAATATCGACAGAACCTATATCCAAGTCCTGATAAAGCAACTGTCCCAATCGCAACCTTGCCGGTGGCATGTGCATGATATACACAGTTTTCTGCGGATTGTCTGGCTTTGGTAATTGATTGAGAACATCACACATATAAGGTAATTCTGTTTTGGAATATTCCAACCAGTTATAAATTCTGTCATAGTCATATTCATTAGAAGTTCCTGCAAAAGTGCTTAACTGTCTTTGTGGCACATAATCAATTTCTGTAATCACTCTATCCTTACAACCGAAAGGGTGGTCTAAAATATAGTTCATACCAATAAATTCAAATCCGTTAATATTCACTTTTCTTCCTGCTATATTGTAAACATTTGGAAATTCATTACAAACTGTATCAAACAAATCATCAACAGCCAGTAAATCATCATTTCCAAGCATAGCAAGATACTTGATGTTATTGTTATGTTTCTGCAACTCTTTGAAGTATTCCCTTAAAAATTGTTTGATAAAGACTGGCTGTTCCAAGTGTCTGTTACACTGCTTTGGCAACATATCTCCACCATTGACAATCACATCAATTTGTTTTTCGATAGCAATCTCTAACGTCTTTTTGTACTTCTCTTTATCTCCATGCAAATCGGTAACATATAATATTTTCATCACTTCCAACTCCCACATCATCATATTTCAAGTATAAAAATTGTACTCTCATTATAACATATTAGAAGTTTCTTTCGTGATGTATTTTCTAAGCAGACAGACGGCTTTGGAAAGCTCCGCTAGTATTTCAACTATTCCCATTCTTATGGGCAGAACCGCACCATGCGGGCGTATCATTATCCTGCTGCACAGGTCGTGGCTGAACAACTTTTCCAAAGGCTGTTCCCAGATCAATATAGATTTCGCTCACTTTTAATAAAAAGGTCATGGCGTATAAAATCTGATGGCTCACTGCACAGCAAACGTGCCTGTCGGCTTTATTCAGTTTTCAAAGAACAGTCGGCTTGTCAGCCTATGAAAATCTATTGTTTCCAACAGACTTTCATAGAGTGATAAACGAATGGACAGGGCGGGAAAGAGAGAAGTGGTAAATCACACCCTGTTGATAATCACTACTTGATTTCTACTTCAAAGGCTTTTATCTTCTGTATCATGGCATGACACACAAGTCCTTTTAACTCTAAATCTACTGCCATACGAACATTTCCATATTCGTCATACAGTTTCCGCATACAACAAGCGGATATGTAGTTATCATAGAAATCTAAGATTTTCTGAATTGCTTTTTCGTCGCCGTTCGCTGCTGATGAAATCAGGCGATAGGGCGGACACTTTGAAACATCTTTTTCCATGAAATCATTTCCCCTTTTCTAAAATCTCTTTCATTTGCCTTAAAGCAGTCATTCTACGCGTGTACGAAGTACAACGTGTAATATTCATCAATTCGCTTATTTCAATATCTGACATATCAAGAAAATAGAACAACAATATGGTATTTCGCCTTTTTTCTGATAGCTGATCTAATGCGTTGCATAATTCTTTATCACATACATGCGCTGTCATACCGTAAACATCATAATCAGCAACATCTAAATCATATTCATCAAAGACAGGAAAGGACTGAACCATAATCTCCGGTAGTTCACAGAACAGAACTTCACGTTTATTTCTACGTGTTAAACTGCGTTCATAATTCTTAATTGTCTTGTCAATGACTTTCTTCATCAATGTATCGAACTGTAAACGAATAGCGTCCTCAAAAGAAGTCGGTTTCATCATCACACCCCCTTTCTGCATTGTGCAAAAGTTGGTATCTCCCTCTTTCCGCATAACACTGTCCGGCAAAGTGTGATTTGTATGATTTTTTTGAAAAAAAGTTAAAAAAGTTTTTCGGGCATGAAAAAAGCCCGCACAAAACATATAGTTTGTACGAGCCATAAAAGCCGAAATATATTCAATTTTTAATAGGGTGCTGTTAGGTGGAGTTTGATTGTAAAGAACTGTTCTTAAAGCTTTCCATAATGCAAGCCCCCTTAAAGCACTTCATAAAACTGCTTATCTGTTATTCTTCCACATACAATCGAAAAAACAAAGAGAATGTAGTTCCCGTGTCATTTGAAATAACTTTGATATATCCCTTTTGTTTCGTCATAATATCGCGCGTCAGATATAAACCGATTCCGACACCATCAACACCGGTAGAATATTTCCCTCTGTAAAACCGATTGAAAATCTGCGCCTGTTCTTCTTCCGGTATGCCAATTCCATTGTCTATAATATCCAAGCGAAGATAAGACGCATACTCGGTCATATTCAGACGAACCGTTCCACCGTTTTGCGTATATTTCACTGCGTTATCCAATACATTCGTGATGGCTTCTGCCGTCCAGTTAAAATCCAAATATAATATATAGTCCTGTTCACAATCAAACACGATCGTAATATCCTTTGCTTTTGCTTTGGAATACACCGATTTGACTGCCTGCAAGATAATATCATTCAGACTGTTTTTCTCCGGTTTCAATGAAATAATGCCACTTTCCAAACGGGACATCTTCACAAGGCTATTGACTAGGAATGTTAATTTTTCAAGTGATAGTTGTAAGATAGCAATATATTCTTTGCGTTCTTCTTCCGATAATGTATCATCATTTAATAATTGTATGAACGTGTTCGCTGAAGCAACCGGTGTCTTAATCTGATGGGATATATCCGAAATCAACGCTTTAATCTGTTTCTTTTCACGATCCAATAATTGATTTTGTGTTATCAGGATAGAACGCAACTTCAAAAGTTGGTGCTGCAATCGTGAAAGCAAGGTATCCTCTAATTCCGAAAAAACTTTTACTTCCTGCTTGCCGACCAATTCTTCAATCAAAAAGGTCAGTTCTTCCAGCATATCATCAAGATAACGGTTGTGCAAATGGTCTAACAAATAAAATATGAGAAAGAAGATAGCAACTCCCACCAGCAATCCTGCTTTTACGAAAATATCCATCGGGATAAAACATAGGACTATGGCAAGCGCAATGGCTATCATCACTTCTAAAATGATAAGAATTTTTCTGATATACTTAAAATGCTTCATGTTTATTCTCCGAACGTATAACCAATTCCGAATACTGTTACGATATATTCTTGGTTATCGTCTTTTAGTTTTTGTCTTAATCGTTTGATGTTCACACGCAAAGTATTATCATCAATAAAGTTGCCGTCCTTATCCCATAAATTCTCCAGCAGCATTGCTTTTGTAACAACCGTTCCTTTGTGCTGTATCAGATAACAAAGCAATTTATATTCCGTTGCGCTGAGATGGACTTCTTCTCCCTTTAATAACACAAGACATTTTCCTATATCCACTTCCAAATCTTTATACTGTATCTGTGCTGTTTCGGTAATCGTTCTTTTCAGTATTGCCGATACTTTTCTTCGCAGAACATCAATAGAAAATGGTTTGGAGATATAATCATCACAGCCTACATCATAGCCGTTTAGCATATCTTCTTCTGTATCATTTGCGGTTAAAAATAACACCGGTAATTGTGAGGCCTGTCTGATTTTTTGGCAGAAGTTCATACCGTTTCCATCGGGCAGGTTAATATCAAGCAAAAACAGATCATACTTTTTCAATGTATATTTTTGTAATGCTTCTACATAACCGTATGCCGTTGTAACACGGTGTCCGTCTTTTTCCAATGCAATGGAAATTCCTTTACTCAAAATCTTATCGTCCTCTAATAAAAATATATTTGCCATATAACCACCACCTCATATCAAAATAACAGGGCAGAGGTTAGAAAAATCTGCCCTGTGTGTAACACTAATTTCCTAAGTCATGTAAACGTTCAATGACTGTTTCTTTTGAAACCGCACGATATACGATCGCCGGAACACTTAGACATATGATAAATATAGCAAATATCAAGCAAATTACAAGAGCAAATGGATATTCAAATTTTGCATAGTCTGCTATGTGCGGAACTGCGTCTGCAACAAGAAGTAAAAACGCATTGCCAAGTGTCATAATAAGACCTGTCGTTACAAGTGCGTAAATACCGCCCTCTAAGGTCAATATCTTCTTAATCTGTTTTTTAGAAGTTCCAATACTTTCCATGACTGCAAATTCATTCTTTCTTGCAACCACACCTGTCAACATAACATTGATAAAGTTAATCAATCCAATTACAATCAACAGAACTGCTGCGCCGTTACCCAATAAATTCATAGAATAGTTCATTTGATTAAATTCTTCTATTATTCCAACCGGACTTTGATAACTCCATTCTGTCTTTGTCAATGTACCATTCAATGCCTGTAACTCACTGTCAATTTCTTCTAATTGATTCATATCTTTAATGTCAATACCAATTCCTGAAATAATAGGTGCACTTGTCAAACGTTCCATACCTGCTTCACTGACATAGATAATATCCGGTACAATAGAAATATCTTTGCGCTGATCCATACTATATGAAAGATTATTCTCATAATCTCCAAAATAAAAGGAACCATCAATCAAAAAATCCGTTGCTTTACCGTCTGGACTATCCGCAGTCAAAGATAATGTTTTTCCTACCAATGCGGTATTCGGTGCATTATATTCCGTATCCATTCCTGAAATTGCCGTTTCCCCACGCTGAAACTTTTCTATATCAATCGGTGTATCCGGGTGTTCGGTATTGTATTCTTCTACGGCTTTATCATCGAGCGTTGTAATATAGCAACCATAATCGCCGGCATTGGCATACTTCTTAAGGTCTGCAACCATTTCTTGATACGATTGCCCCTCAGTTTTATACCTGCTGTCCTCATATTTGATTTTCATAAATTCTTCTAAATCTGCTTCATCAAAAGCAATACCGCCCCATACTGTTTTTTGAATATCTACATTTTTAACACCGTCGATTTGCTTAATCTGTTCTACAAACTGTTCATCAAACTGTGGTACTTCTTTATTAGGCTGCTCATATTGTTCAAATTGAACATCTCTGTATTCAAAGTTATAATCCATATACTTTTCAACATAATTTTCTGCTTTCATACTTCCTATCATTCCATTTACGCCTAAAATCATGGTAATTCCCATAAACAAGGACATAAACACAAGGAACGCACGTTTTTTATCTCGGAATACGTTATGGTATGCCATCACATGAAGTTTTCCGCCATTGGTAGAATTTCTGCTTTTTGTTTTTGTAGAAGCAAAATTTTGGTATCTTAACGCTTCGATCGGAGAAATCTTTCCTGCAACTTTTGCCGGTGCATTGCATGAAATCCAAACGGTCAAAGCAGAGAAAATAATGGACAGTATGAAGATACTAGGGTGGAAAAACATTTCTGCGTCCATAATAGACTTTCCACTATCAAACGCATTTTCCAAAATAACCGGAACAATTCCAAAAGAAAGCACACCTGCTAAAATAACACCAATCGGTATTCCGATACAGCCAAAGGTTAACGCTTGTCGTTTTACTAATGTTTTGATTTGCTTTTCTGTTGTTCCTAATGTCTTTATCAATCCATAGAAGCGTGTATCTCTTGAAATGGAAATATAAAGTACGTTATAAATCAAAAGATAACCACTACCAATGATAAAGAATACCAAAAGAATAATCATTGCATAGACAGATCCACTTGATGATGACATAGAAACCGAACCTTGAAAGGTTTGATTTTCATTCAATGCAATATCGTCTTGTATGTCGTAAAAATTATCTTTTGGGTTATCTAAAGATATAGAAAGAACACCGCTGTTTTGCATTGTATATCCATGTTCCTGACAATAACTTTCGGATAGAAACGCCATACCTGTTCCCGTATAAGAGCGGAACCAACCGCTTAATGTAAAGGTATCTTTCTGTTCTCCGTCTTTTGAAATATAGGACAATGGAATTTCCATATCAAGCTTTGGCTCTTTAATGCCTAACTGGGAAAGTGCGTCCTCAGACAACATAATCTCATTTTCTTTTTTCGGGTATTCCCCTTTGATATTGCTGATTGCTTCTTTATAATGCTTTTCCCATTCTGTATTATCATAGTATTGCATAGCAATCGCAAGGTCGCGGTCTGCTTCGTTTTTTTCTGCAACAGAGCCAATCATATATTGCGTACCAACCGTTTTTACATAATCTAAATCACGGATTTCTTTTTCCTGCTCGTTTGTCGGCATGGCAAGTGAAACATTTGCATTCGTACCGGAAGTACGAACTGATGTTAACTCCATGTTCTCTTTATAGTTAATACCCAAACTGAAAATCGTTGTAATCATAAACGTTGTAAGGGCAACAGCGACAATCGCAAAAATGTTACGGGTGCGGTTGGCTTTCATCATACCTTTTTCTACACGTTTTATGACCTCTTTGTTTCGATTATCGTGCATAACCTACACCTCCCGATACGACTTTTCCATCTTCGATACGGATAATGCGGTCTGCCATTTGAGCAATTTCTTCATTATGTGTAATCATAAGGATTGTCTGATTAAATTCTCTACTGATAGACTGCATAAGAAGAATAACGTCCATACTTGTTTTTGAGTCCAAGTTTCCGGTCGGTTCATCAGCCAAGATAATTGCCGGTTTTGTCGCAAGAGCCCTCGCAATCGCTACACGCTGTTGTTGTCCGCCGGAAAGATTGTTTGGCATATTTTTTAGTTTGCGTTCCAATCCAAGATTGTGAATGATCTGTCTGACAAATTCTTTATCTACCTTGCTGCCGTCAATCTCAATCGGATAAACAATATTTTCATACACGTTCAAAATCGGAAGCAGGTTGTAATTTTGGAAAACGAACCCGACATTTCTACGTCTGAAAATCGTTAATTGTTCGTCTTTCATTTGCATAAGTTCTTTTCCTCGAACGACAACACTACCAGACGTCGGGCGGTCTAACCCGCCAAGCATATTTAGTAATGTAGATTTACCACTTCCCGATGTACCGACAATCGCAACAAATTCGCCTTCTTCCACCGAAATCGACACGCCGTCCAAAGCGTGAACCTCATTTTCTCCACTACCATATATTTTTTTCAAATCCTTTGTTTCAAGTATAGCCATAATAAAAACCTCCTGTCATATATTTCTTTTACAGTTTCATTATAACAACCACTTCTTACAATCTTCTTACAGTTTGGAAATAAATTTCACTTTTTTATTATGGATACTTCAAACTCCTATTTTTAGCATTTTTTATAACTCATTTTTAGTCATGCAATGCTAATAACTTGTCTTTTAATTTACAATGACAAATCACGTTTTTTAAATTTTTTCATAGTTATGACAAAAAACACAACTGCACTAATCAACAATACGCCTAGATACATAAAACTTTCTATATCATATTTAATTATATTTTCTGGACTGAATAGTGTTAAAGGGGTAAAGTATTTTAAAAATTCTATATCATCACTCACTTGTGATAGCATTTGTACTAAGAAAAAAATCATTCCCAATCCTGCACCAAGTCCAATGGAAAACTTAAGTTCATTGAATAAACAAGCAAACATAAAACAGAGTGTTGATAAAAATACTTCAAGTATGAACAAACCTAAATTTACGAGCAAAAATTTTATAATTTCCATTTCTCCCTTAAACATTAGATTACTAATAAAAATAATCAAACCAGTTGCATAACAGACCAAAACAAGTAATCCAATCACTAAAACTATAAATTGAGTAAGGATAATTTGAATGCGGCTATAATGCGTATTTAATAAATATGCCATAGAACCTTTATCAATATGTTTAGCAACTAATTTGTAACACATTAAGATTATGTATATAAAAGGTATCAATATTAAGATAAAACCATACAAATAATTGTTTAAGAAATCTAATAGTGTTGTCCCTGGGTTTTCCATTCCAAAAACTGCGAAAAACTGTGGCATACTCTTAGCAAGTTCATTTATTCCAGCACCTAATTCCGGGTTGTACATGGCTGTTATAATTCCAGCATAAAGAGTAATAATCGCTAAAAATAACAAAATAATTTTACTGTTTGATTTCAACTCTATTTTTAGTAATGGAATACTCATTTTACACTACCTCCGTAATATTTCATAAATACTTCTTCTAATGTTTGGTGTCTTGCATTTATATCTTCAATATTGAATTTACCTAATTCACGAATTAAGTGATTGATATTTTGATTTGACAATAAATACACCACATTGTTTTTTCGATAACTATTTGTAGAATATAATTCTTGAAAATGAATTGCATCTTCCATATTTGAAAATGAAATTTCATAATGCTTATTCATTTTATTCCTCATAGTATTTATATTCTCGTCTGCCACCAAACGCCCATCTTTTATCATTACAATTCTTTCACACGTATTTTCGATTTCTTCAAAGATATGTGATGACATCAATATCGTTTTCCCTTTAGCCTTTTCTTTTTTTATCAAATCAACAAACTTCGTTTGCATAAGAGGGTCTAGCCCCGTTGTTGGTTCATCTAAAATCAAGATAGGCGGATCTTGCATAAATGCAATGATTAAGCCTATTTTTTGTTTCATACCTTTAGACATTTTTTTGATTTTGATTTTTGTATCAATATCAAAATATACAATCAATTCTTTTGCATATTGTAAATCTGTAATGCTTTTCATATCTGCCATAAATTGAATAAATTCTTCTCCCGTCATATTATCCATAAATGCAATTTCCCCCGGAAGATAACCGATTTTCTCTTGAACTAAATGTGCATTGTGAAAACAATCCATATTTGCTATTTTTGCTGAACCTGTGTTTGCTTTTATAAACCCCATTAAATGTCTGATAGTCGTTGTCTTTCCAGCACCATTAGAACCTAAAAAGCCTACAATTTCTCCTTGTTTTAGAGAAAAGGACAAATCAAATATTCCTTTATTATTTCCAAAATCTTTTGTTAGATTGTTGATTTCTATTACATTCATAAATATTCCTCCTTATAACACATCTTTTTAAACAGTGCTTTCCATGACGCAAATTCAACTAAAAAATCTTCCAAAATTACAGGCATATTCATTCTCTTTTTTTCATTTATGTATCCCTCGGACAACCATAACATCATTTGATATATTTTTTTTACATCTATTTCTTCTTTAAATGGCGTAAAGTCAATATTCTTAAAATAAATATCAAAGGAATTATATATAGCATTGTTTACATATTCTTCACTTTTACTTCCTTGTTTTATACTTTTATCTGCAATGAGATTAACCGAAAAGTCTGTTATAAAAGGATATTCAGCTATTATTTTTAGTTTTGCTTTTGTTGCAAAATCAATTAGTTCAAAAAAATCTGTTATTTCTTGAAAGTTCGTTTCTTGAAAACTTTTCAGCATTAAATTTTGGCAAAATTCACATAAAAACAAATAATAACTTTCTTTATTTTTAAAATAGTAAAATAACAATCCTTTAGAAATTTCAGCTCTGCTCGCAATATCTTCTGTATTTGCACCTTTATACCCATATTTACCGAAGTATTCAAATCCAGCATTTATAATTCTTAATTGTTTTTCATTAGGAAGTTCTAAAAATTTCTCATATCCATTCATTGCAACAACCTCACTTTGACTAATCTGGTCAATTATTATTTTAAGTCATTGACCATTTTTTTCAAGGCTCTCTTATCATAATAATTGAAGTTTTTTGAAAAGCGTGTACCTCTTTTCAGACATACACGCTTTAATATCATTTATCCTACAATCTTCCAGTTGCTATCCTTATGAAGTATCAATTCATACTGTGAAATCTGTTCCGCCTTTGTTAAATTATCCAAGTATTTCACGGATACATTCACTTTGATATTATCGCCGTCTTTTGTAAATACGGGATTTAAAACTTCCGCAAACTGATATTCTCGCTGCACTGGTTCCATCACATTTTCTTCCACATAATAAGCAAGTTCTTTATCCGTTGCAGTTGGATATAACTTAAAGAATGTTTCTAAAAATGCGGTAGCGTCGCTAACTGTATCCGCGTCCACCTGACTGTCATTTTCTACCGTCTTTGGTTCATAGTCTGATGTTTCCATCATAGGCGCTAGGGTAGGGTTTTGTACGATAATCATATTTCCCTTTGTATCTACATGAACCGTAACCATATAGGAAGAACGCACACTTCTTGTTTGGTCGCCCTCTTTGATGGATTGCACAACCTCATATAATACCTCATATTCATCATTGCCGGATTGTTCCACATTCCAGATCAGCACATCACTAACGGTCGAAGATGTTGGTATATCTGTTCTGATGGTATCCGCATTTAACACCTGTAATTCTTCTGTCAGATACCCATTGATAGAAGAAGTTCGCTTCTCCAACGTTTCCTTGCTGTTATCCCATGTGTAATAGGCTTTACAGAAATTCTTGACAAAATTTTCTATCCCGTTGGTATCATTCAATCGAAGTTGTACCGTTTCTTTTTCGTGGACTGTGTGCATATCAATGGCAGTAAAATTTTTATATACTCCAAAACTGACACTCACGATCAGCACTGCCCATAAGGCAATCACAGATTTTTTATGCGTACCCACTTTTAAGGTAGGTATCTTTTTTTCTTTCATTTCTTGTTTATTTTCTGTCTGTTTCTTTTTCTTCCATTTCATTTGAAAATCCTCACTTTCTATTGTTTTACACGTCCGGCGCCAATCAAATGCTGTTGCCAGTAACTACTTGTCAAATCGGTATATCCAATCCCGGAACTTCCCGCATGATACATCTGTGTCGGCGAAACAAAGATACCGACATGAGTTACATAACTTCCCGCATTGTAGGTACTGTGAAAGAACACCAAATCGCCCGGTTTCGCCTGTGCAATCGGGATATGTTGTGTTGCGTCATATTGTGCCTGCGCTGTTCTCGGTAAAGAGATACCAGCCTTTCCAAAACACCATTGCGTCAGTCCGCTACAATCAAAGGAAGTGGTTGGGGAAGAACCGCCAAACACATATTCCCAGCCGTTATATTTCAAGGCTTCATTCATAATCGCCTGCACCGTTTCATCATCAAACTGCGTAACATAAAGATACTGATTGACAAGTTCCACATAAAATTGATTGCCATAACTATATCTCCAGCCACCATTCTTTTTTACGGCAATCAGGTTCGTATAAGTTACTTTCTTTCCGCCGGATTTATCTTTCGCAAAGTTTTCCGCCAGATTGTATGTATGCTTTTTCCCATTGCCTGCAACATATCCCACATAACCACCGCCGAAGTTATAAGACTGTATCGCCACATTGATGTCGGTTATTCCTTGTTCTTTACAGGAAGAAAGCAGAGACGCAAAATACTTGCACCCCTGCTTGATCGAACTTTCTGTATCTAAGGAATTAGGCGGTAACCCAAGACTTTCTGAACTCTGCATAACATCTTCTGCTGTACCGCCGCTTTCCACCTGTATGATAGCCAATAAAATATTGACGTACTCGGATATACCGTATTCTTTGGCATACTTTTCCACCATAGGCTGATGTTTCAACACCTCTGCGGATAAATTCATTCCGGTAACACCGGAAGAATAGTCGCCGCCACTATCATCATTATCCGCGCTCACAAGTACACCGAAGAACAGCGTTACTGCCAGTAGAAAAGGGAACAGACTTCCCAATAGTAACACCTGTTTTAATCTCATTTTTTCTTCTGTCCTTTCTTTGATACGACCTTACGGTTTGTGTCCTTATGCACCTGTGATTTTTGCACCGTCTGTACCGATTGTGATTTTATACTGTGTCTATTTGCACCATCATTTTGATGGTTCTTCTCATAAGAGGAGAGTGGTCTTACTTTTTCAATCTGTTCCACATTCATTTTCTGTTGTCTTTTTATAACCGGTGCATTTGATTTTTCGCTCGTTACCGGTCGTTTCACTTCCTGTACTTTTGACCTGTTTTCTAACGCATTTTCTTTGAAAACCGCCACCGGTCTTTCATGTGTCTTATGTATTCCAGACTGTTCCTGCATTTTTTGTAATGCCATGCGCTTATCCGCAATGTTCTGTCTATGCTGCTGACGCTTTTCCTCACGACCGGATTGTCTGTGTTCTCGTTCCTGCACAATACCGCGCTTAAAATCAGAAACACTTTCCTTCGCCTGTCTGCCGACGGAATGAACCGCATAAGACGCTTGCAACGGCATATCCTTGATATTTTCACGAACAGCACCGGCTTTCTCTTTCATTTTGTTTTTCGTATCCATCACTGCGCCTACCATAGCGCCGGCTTTTTGGGGAACATCTTTGAAAGAGCCTTTGGAAACATTATTACGGGAACGCTGTTCATTTGCCTGTGTATGTTGTTTTCCTGCCATACTTCCTGCCATCGCACCTGTACCAGCCGCAACGCCTAAAGAGGCTGCCCGTGTCATTCTGCGTTCCATTCTTCTTGCCCGATGGCGCATAAACATATATGGTCTATGGAAGATACGGCGCGCCACTCCCTGACTGTCGTTGGCATTTAGACTAAACATATTCATCAGATCGCCTAATTTCATATAAATTCCCGCAAAACATACAATCTGCAAGAATGCAATCATAAAAAACGGATAGTCTGTGGAAATGTTATAAAACATACTGGAAATACTGAACGCTACCGTTACGATAAGCGTAATGCCTGCTCTTGTCATAATCGTATTAAACACCCGCACGATTGCCTGTTTTGTCATGCTTTCATACCCCGGTATCATGGAAAGCAGGAAACTGATAGGCAGAAACATGGCAAAGATAATGAAGAGTATCTGACTGAAAATCATAATACCTGTAAGTAAAAACACAAATATCGTAATTCCCAAATTGAAGAACAAAAGGAAAAACACCATACCTAAACGATTGATGACCTGCGGTATCGTAAGGTTGGTGTTGTCGTTATCTTCAATTTCCGTTTTCACAACTTCTTCTCTTGTTTTTCCATCTTCCTCATCAGGACTTACGGATACTAAGGACTCCACACGTTCCGCACCGATTTCTTCCTTGTTGGAATTTCCAAACTGTAACAGCAGCCACGGCTGTTCCACCTGAATAGAGAATAGACTGTCACGTATCAAATCTACACTGTCTTTTCCCTCACTGTCCGAGTTTGGAAGCATGATTTTTGTGCCTAGATCAAGTGCTGCGGTGCTCACATCACTGGAAAACTCATTGACCTTTTTGATATAGTCCGGTGCATAGGCAATAAAAGACGCCGATAATAAAAACACCACCACAAAGTTAATCACAGCATGAAATGCCTTGCTCGTTTCTCTTTTTATCAGTCCGGTATAAGCAACATAAATTCCCACGATCAAGATAATCAGTAAAAGAAATCCCACATAAAATCCTGTCGAAGAAAACCCATTCTGCGTGACACCTGCAAGGGTCTGTATGCTTTTTCCGATACTGTCTGCCATATCATTGATAAAATCCAGTTTATAGGCTTCTTGTACGACATAGCCGGTGGCATTGCTTAAATATAGACTGATTGTCCAAATGAAATTGGTAATACAGTAAAGTCCGTACTGCACACTTTTTCCAATCCCATCAAGCCAGTTCCACGGCAGCCAGCCCCATGAATTATCCACATAAAAATCTAGGGTATAATTCTGTAACGGATATTTGGAGTAGAGATTTTCTGCGCTGACCGTATCATCAACCAATCCTGCCGCCTGTGCCACCGTTCCAAGTAAAGAGAGCAGTATCAATGTTATTCCAATCACAAGAAGCGTCATTTTGATAAAACGCAATACTTTTTGTTTTGTCATATATCGTTTGATAGATTTGATATTCTTTTTTGTTATCTTTGAAACTTTCCATCTTTCATTCATCACACCACCTCGTCTCTTGAAACCGGAGGTCTTGTATCAAAGGCATGGAGCAATTCTTCAAAAACAGGGTGTATCTGTACCACACCGACACGGCCATATAAATCCTGTAATAAGCATTGTCCGTTTTCCAGATCACGCAAGCGTTTTTGATTGTTCTCGTCCTCTTTATCAATCCCGAAAAATTCTAAGGTCTGTTTTATCTCGTTGATGTCGGTACTGCGAAATGCAAACTTCAAGCCAATATTGTTTTTCAGACTTTCTTTTGATACATCATAAGCAGACTGGGTAACGAAATAAACACCTGATTGCATGGCTCGTCCGGCACGCACCAACTTGTTAGAAAGGGTTTCTCCCTGTGCGACATTGAGGAACGCCCATGCTTCGTCCAAATCCACAATCTTAAAAATAGAACGGTCGCTGTGAATGAAATCCAAAGCAAAGGTAGAAATGACAATCAGCATTGCCACCGACAACAATTCAATGGTCGTGTATTCCTCAAAAGAAGTATCTTTATCCGGTAGCACCAAATCTGCCACCTGAATGATATTCAACTGATTATCCAAACTGATTGCATTTTCTACCGAACCGTCCGAGAATAACAGTTGTGCAAAATCATAATCAACAAAACTTTCGATATGGTCTGCGATATTGTTTGCGATAACCGTTTCTTCTTTTCTCAGTTCTTTTATCACATTCAAAAGTCCTCTCTGCTTACTGTCTTTGACTTTACCAATGGCACGAATCAGCACCGGAAACTTTTCTCCGTCACGGGTAGAAATACCGGTTAAAAAAGTCAGGATTTCTTTTGCCAAAGTCGCTCCGTCCTCAACATCTTTCATAATGACAAAGGGGTCAAGAAGTCCTGCATTTTCTTTATCGCTTGTCAGATTGACAATGTTTATCTCGTGAGCGATTTCCGGCAACGTCTGTTTCCAATTTCCTCTTTCGGATTTTGGGTCTAAAATCACTGCCTGTCCGCCAAACAGCACAGAGTAATACACAAGCAGATTGTTACAAAAGGACTTTCCACCGCCAAGACTTCCGATAAAAGCAGAAGCAAGCGCATTGGTAACTGTACCTTTTACGCCTTGACTGGCAAGTGAGGGTTGGAGATACACATTTCTTCCCGTATCTACGGAATAGCCGATATAAATCCCTGTGTTTTCTCCTAACTGCTGTGTGGCGCCAAAACCAAGCCCTGCCAAGAAATCACTTTTCACATATTGCACATAATCATTGATATAACGCTTGCTTGCCGGTAAAAATTCAGAGTGAAGTCCGAGCATATCTCCGGCAGGCCGTACCAGTTTCACACTCAAATCGTCATAAAAATCTTTCACTTCATCAGCGCGCCTTTTTAACTCGTCCAGATCATCAGCACAGACACGTACTACATAGGATAACTTATACATGCTTTCTTTTGTTTGGTCTAAATCTGTTTCCAGTTCGTCCACACTGTCTAAAGCGTCCACCACATTAGAACTTGTTTCGCTGCCGGATTGAAAGGCATGGTTATCCAAATCTTTCAATTCCTTTTTCTTATTGCGAACAGTGGAGAGTGCCTTTCTGTTTTCCACGATTTCCACCGTCATGGAAGTATCCACCGGAAATGTGAACTGTTGCTGCTGATAATAGAAGATTTCACTTGATGGAAAATCCAATTCTCCAACAATCGCATTGACCGTAAAATAAGTAACATAGGTTTCGCTGTCCTCATGTTCCAGCCTTAAATATCGCTGATTTTCTTCTATCAGACATCTTGTCGGTCGTATCAGGTCATACGTTTTTATCAACGTTTCTTTTTTCAGTTTCTTCTTTGGTAATGGGTAATCATATTCTTCATAGACAATCCCATCTCTGCCATACAAGTGTTCCAGCAAATAACCAAAATCACTCACTTCCAAACGTCGCACCTTAAAACGCCTAGAAATTTTATTTTCCAATAATTTTTCCATCTTCATATAACGGTTGATTTCATCATTTGGCATGGATACAAAATCATTCATCAGCGTATGGTTCACTTCATGGAGAAACTCTTGAAACGTCAGCCATGCAGATTTCTTGATATTTTTGAGATTGAGCGTTTCATCAGGCACCATTAACTTAAATCCAAGAAAGAAGCGATAATCAACTTGCGTATCGCCAATCATGGAAACAAGCGCGTCTGTCTGTTCATCAATCTTTTGGATTGCCACATCACGAAGTTTTCCGCTCACTAATTTCTTTGACTGCTCCTGAATATTCTTAATCGAACTTTCCGTTGCAATCTGAAGTGCATGGATTTTACCCTCACGGGATTGTGCAATCAGTTGGCGGAAATTATCATGCACGATAAATTTTTCTTCCGCAGATAGAAAAGAATAGTTATAAGGTATCAGTTCATAATAGGCGAATACCTCATTGTCCTTGTTCCACACAAGGTTGTTATCCATATATTTAATCGGGAACATACTTCACACTCCTTACTGCCGTAATCGTTTCATGGAATTTTTCTGTACGCAGTTTTACGGCTTTTCCTGCATACGTTACTTTCGGTCGAAAATAAAAACAGAGTTGCGATTTTAGAAAACTGTATGGTTTCTTGCCATCAAAAGTCTTTTGGCTCATAAACCAAGTGAGTGCCACCGGAATACCAAAGTATTTGAGGAAAGCACCCTCGATCATGGAAAGCGGTGGTATATCCGCAAATACAATCACGATAAATTCCGTAATCACAAACCATGTAATCTGTGTAAAGGTAACAGGAAACGGCAGGTTAAAATCATTGATAGCATACAGCACTTTTTCCACGTTCCATATTCCTGTATAACTTTTGATTTTCTTCATATCTTTTTACTAAAACTCCTTTCCATTGTGTTTTTTATAAAGGAAAGGACAGCCGTATTTCAGACTGTCCGTATCCGTTCTTCTTTTAATATGGTATCTCGCACATACCTCGGCTTGTGGAAATAAATGTTCCAACCATATCCAGCATGCGCCCATAGGCCTCATAGTCAATATAATCTTGTAATTGTGAGGGAATTTCTCCAAGCGTCTGCAATTCATCAATGTAGTAGTAGGCAACGTCCGTCATGGTTTCACAGTCCGGGTAAAAATAAACCTCGTCTTTATGTTCCGCCACTTCTTCCAAAGAGCCGTAATGCCCGACAAACTCGTCCAGACATTCCACAACGTACTCCGGCAAATCTTCCATCATTTCATACATACGGTTGAGTTCTTCAATCGAAACATATTCCCCGATTTCCATAGGAAAGTTGTCGGTATCATGGATTGCATATTCTTCGTAGTTCTCATTCAAACCAATCTTTTCTTTCACATCTTCCTCATCAATGGGAAAAGAGAACCAAGCGCCGACTAAGTAACCCTCATTGTATTTTCCAAGATTTGCGATATATACCTGCATATCATCAGTCATACATACCACCTCATTCCTACGGCAACTGATAGATACCGTGCTCCGTTTTTAGAAAGCGTCCGTTTTCTTCCAAATATCCGGCAAACTTTTCTAAATCCATATAATGTATGGCTTCTTCCGAAACGGAATTGTATTCTATCATTTTTCGCCTTGCCACCTCGATCATGCTGACAGCACCCTCATAAAAATGGATTGCGTCGTGATAGGCGTGTAGCAAGTCCAAACTCGGTAATCGTTCCAACAATAACTCACAATCTAACTGCATAAAATGAGGAAGCGTAAGAAAGGTATAGAACAGATCATTCAGACGCCAAACGCTTGTGTTTTCTTTTATATCTGTCTTGAATGGTACATCAGTTTCAATAATGCGGTAATCATCACTTTCCACATCAACACCCAATTTTTCTAATACATCTTCTTCATCAATCGGCAAGGTAAACCATGCTTTTTTCACTTCTTCATCAGGAAGCGCGCTTTCCATACATACACGTAATTCTTTCATACTCGTTTTTCACGTCCTTTCTGCTGCTTTATAACAGCCTGTAAAGTGTCATAGGATAACCCAAACACATAGTTGGAAAAATCCTCTAACTGTTTTTTGTCATACTGGGAAAGATTTTGTTTTTTCAATTCTTTCCAAACAATTCTCTTGTGAGAGGGCAGGTCGGAAATGTACTCGCAACCTGTTTTCATTTGCATATCCTTAAAAATATCGCTCATATCATCACTCCAATCTGAAATTTAGGCACAGAAAAAGCAGCCAATCTAAAAGACTAACTGCTTTGCGTATATAAATATATCAAATTTACTAGAGAATTTTATTCACAGTATTTTTCATACTGACATTGTTCTGTTACCTGATTTCCTAAAAGCGTGATTGCTTTTTTAGGACAATGGCTAATGCAACGATAACACATCGTACATTGATTGCCGGCAACAGCCTTTCCATTTTGAATAGAAATATTTTTCATAGGGCACAAGGAAACACATAAATTGCAACCAATACAATCTTGATTGATTTTTAACTTATCCGTGTATCCTGTTGTTTTATTGTAAAACCACAATCTTTGCCCAAATAGCCCTATTAGATGGGAGAAGAAGGAAATACCATCTTTGGTATATTGCCCTTGTTTTATTTTTTCTGCAACAAGTTCTATTTTTTTATCAGCCTGCTTTACTATTTCTCTGTTTTCTTCAAGTGTCTTTTTAAGTAGTTTACTATCACATACAGAGTCGGGCATTTTTATATGAAGTCCGCCTAAAATGGAAGCCCCATACTTTTTTAATAGTCTGGCAGTACACCCGGCACCATCTCCACTAAAAGCACCCATTGTTGCTACACAAAATATTTTCTTATCTTTCCACAAAGAACTATTTTGTTTTATAAAATCTCTTACCATATAAGGTGCATTTGAATATTGTGTCGGGTATCCCAAAATAATCGTGTCGCTTTTCTTTATTTCCTCAATAAGATTAGGCATTTCTAACGGAAATACTTTTGCAGAATTATCTATCAATCCTACCAGTTTCTCAATGCAATGTTTTGTATTTCCCGTACCACTTAAATATATTCCAATCATTTTTTCACTTCCTAAAGTTTTATTTTGACATATCCATATTATACCATTCACATATTACATCAACAATAACTTTCTATGCCCCGATAATCTTATTAAACAATTCCAAAAGCACATCTTTCACACCGCCGGCGTTGAATACCAATCCAACCGCGATTAAAGCAACGATTAAGAAACCGATCAGTTTGGAAAATTCTCTCTTAAATCCTAAATAGATACCGATTACTACGATTGCCATAAGCACTAAAGACTGTGCATTTGATAAAAACCATTGATACAAATTTTGCCCGAAATTCATTTACTGTTCCTCACTTTCTTTATTTTCTTTTAATTCATTCATCACATTGTCAGCGTCCTTGCCGACTTGTAATATACACATCAGGACTACGCCGATACCCATTCCAACAGATACCAGCAGTAAATCCTTAAAAAATACCCACATCTTTCTCATTCCTTTCTTCATCACTTAACACGATTTCTTCTATCGTTGTTGTCTGCTGACGGATAATCTGCTCATGCTTTTCTGTCAGTTTTGTGTACTGGCGTATTTCTTTTAAGTAATTGACACCTGTTTTCTTTGCGATTTCTTCCAACATAAGAAGTGTCGGGTCAACCTGTCTTGAAATCCAGCGTAATGTTCTCCCTAACGTGTACGGCTCCGGTTTTGTTGTCAATTTCAAAGGCGGTCTGCCTTCGCCAATAAACCAAGCCCATTTTTCATTCAGTTTCCACTCGCTGACTGGCTTGTTTTCTTCCTTATCTACAAATCGCACATAGCGGTTGATGATAGAAAATGCCGTTCTCTCTGCGTCATAATAGGTCAGCAAATCTCGCACCGCATAATAGGCACGTTCATTTTTTAATCGTATCTCGAAACGATTTTTCACAGGTGCTTCTTCTAACGGAACACCCGCCTTGATGTACTGCTCATAGTTCTTTTCATAAATACAGAAGTACACTTCACTTTTCATAGAGCCGATATACATGGTCGTTCCCATTTCTTTGTGGTTGCGTTCTCGCTGATGGGAAATCTCGCCGGAAGCATAGAAGCGGAAATGACGAAATACCGAAACACATTCATCATTTTTACACTTTTCAATCAGTTCCGGTATATCAAGTATTCCAGTTCTGTCATTGATTGCCAAATCCAAGCGTTTCATAATGCCACCCTCAACCAAACAATCCATCAGAAAGTCATACCAACTCCGCTCCTGTGCAAGCAGATAACTTTCCATCTGCCGACAGCCTTTGCCTTTCAGTTCCAACAGAACACCTTTTTCTTCATCAGCAGAAGTATAAACAAAGACATCGCCGATATAGTATTGTTCCGTGTAACTGAAATACGCCCAATCCTCATGCAACATATACTGTATATTCAGTCTTAAAACATCTTTGATGATATGCTTTATATCCATTGTGGGAAATCGAATACGCACATAATCAAACAAAAGAAATAGCGGTTCATCAGGATTGAATTTTTCTAAGGCTGTCAATAATTTTTCTTTCATTTCTAAGGTCAGCGATACCTTGCCACTTTCAATACGGCTTAAATGCTCACGGCTAATACCTGCCATGACCGCAAGCCGTAACTGTGTAACACCATATAAGGCTCGCTTTTCCTTAAATGCTTCTAACCACTCTTTATCATTCAGTTATCATCACTCCCATCTTATAAAATGTGATATTTTATAGGCATTATCACTTTGCCTTAAAACAAGCAAAAGTCCACTGTTTATCAGTCTTTTACGACTTTTTTGGACTGTTTCCTGTTTTTTTGTGCCCCTCTGTTAGATACCGAGGGGCAATGACGGTGGCGCAGGGCAAGCCCTGCACCACAACACGCCGGTCTGACGCGGTCTTGTACGCGCTGCTGACCGCGACCGGCTTTGTTGCTGTACGTTCTTCTTGCATTGTTTTCGTTATTCCACCACATTGTCATTGTCCTTTCCTTGTTCTTCAAACAGAACCTGCCTTTTACTTGCAAGCCTGCCAATCTCTTTTAGAAAATCGTGTCCTTTTGGTACTAAAGGTGTATAAAATTCACTAATGACACTCGTTCCCACATCACAGTAGCCACGCCCTTTGATACGCTTTTGAAAGAATTTCTTTTTCACATCAGAACCGAAAAGCATACCATAACCAAGTTCGCTCATACGCCCCAAACCAACACGAAAATTAAAATTATCACGTATCCCGTCTGTAAAATACTTTGCGTCCGGTCTTTGACATGCCACAATGAGAAAATAGCCTGCCTGTCTGCCAAGCATGACGATCTTCTTTAACTGACTTAATAAATTCATGCTTTCCTTAGCGCCCAGCATTTCAAAAAATGCCACATATTCATCAAAGATAAGAAAGTGAGGCGCCAGTCCTAAATACGCATAGTTTTCGCCTGTTTTATAGTTCGGGTGCTGTTTCATTTCTTCGCTGCGTGAAACCATACCATCATAAAAGGAATTGACGCAATTTATCATTTCTTCCTTTGTATGATAGACATTCGGCATAGCTGTTCCCAGGTCCGCAAGGTCGGCATTCTTCGGGTCTAAGATAAAAAGTACCGCATTGGTCTGTAGCAGCGTTTCAATGATGGTAAGCAGAAAATAGGTTTTTCCGCCACCGGTACCACCGGCAATAAGAGCGTGGGGAAGTGCGTCATACTCCCAAATAAGATTTTTCATCAGTTTTAGTCCGCCATGCTCCGCCTTGACTTCCTCAATGGAAATGCGGTTTGCGACCATATCATAAAGCAGGGTATATTCAATATATCCGTCATGCAGCACCTTATCTGTCATTTCACAATACAGCCCGCTTTCCAGTTTATCTTCCAGATTAAGAAGCTGCTCCTGATACTTTCCCATAGAGATTTCACATTGAATATGCAGTAACCCATTTTTCATCTGATAATAGATTTTAGGAAACCAAGTGATTGTTTCTTTTGTGGAAGATGGCAAGTCTGTGAAAAATCCGCTTTGTTTTGCCTGTTCTGCTTCATACCATTTATTCTCCAATATCATGCGCGCCAACTTTTGCCGATGGACCATCTTCTTGAAACTGTCATAACAAAACCGATAATAGAGAAAAGCGACCAATGCACAAACACCAGCCGCTATCAGTAAGGTTATGAAGTTGTAGGAAGAAAGGGGAAATTCCATCTCTGTCAGATTAAAATTTCCCCAATCTGTATGAACAATCTGTTTTAGGTTCAGCAACACCACGATACATAGGAACAGCAGTATCAAAGTGCCCATACAAAAGCGATAGACCAAATGCTGATCGCTTGCGCGGATACGATTTCCTTTATATTTGAATAAAGCCATACCTACTCCTTATCTGCCTATTTTTTAGGCGCTGCATTTGGATTGTTTGGTGTCTGTCCTTTATTCTTTAATACAAGGTCGTCGCACTTGATGTACCAGTCAATATCCGCACCTCGATAGGTCGCATTTGCAACCGTATCCGCCACCGGATTGATAAGTTCCACTTCCGCATTATACTCAAAATCCCTCAATGGAATATTTGCCGGTACAGACACCTGTATCATGCGTCCCTGTTCACGACATTTCAAATCATAGGTTCTTTCCTTGATTTCTTCGCTGATTGTTCCGTCCTCATTTTGCACATGAACCTCACGACGCAAGGCAGAAAACTTCAACTGTCCGAATGTTTTTTCTTTATCAATTATAATTCCGTTTGCTAATCTCATAGTCTAAAATCCTCCTTTATTTGCTTTCCACCGGTAACATATCATCAGCCAGTAAGATATAGTTTGTAAATCCGCGCCCATTGATGTTATAGCCATCTGCGGTAATGCGTGGGTTAATGAGTTTCACTTTCTGTTCCGGCTGAAAGTTCTTTTCTCCAGCTTTTGCCGGAAGTGTAACCACAATATCATCGGCACGCTGCACATCAGAGTACAGGTTATAACTGCGGCTTACAACCGTCATTCTGTCATTGACTCTCTGCTGACGGACTTCGTTTTCGCCTGCAAATTCCAAGTTTCCAAAAGTCTGTGCCATGTTTGGCACTACAAATTTTAATTCCATATATGTTTTACCTCTTTTCTTTCTCTGTTTTCTATTTTTCCTGATAAAGCATGGGGACACTACATTTCCCCATACCCCTTAGTGTACTGTTTTTTCTCATCACTTTTTTTCAAAAACTGACGACAAAGAAACAGTTTCATAAATGGCTTGTGTAAATCATTCAACATCTAGGCGGTGCTCTTGATCGTCTTTTCATTTTCTCAATCCTCACTTTCCTTTAAGACTTCTGCAATCCCTGCCATGATATGTTCTGCACAGGGAACAGCAATCGCATTTCCTAACGCTCGCCATCTTGCATAGTCGCTGTTGATAGTTCCTGTATTGCCATACTTTGTCCAATCGTCCGGCAAGCCCATGAGCCTTTCACTTTCAATCGGCGTCAGATAACGGATAAATCCCTCTTTTTCTTCGCCCTCATACCAAAAGGAGAATACACCCGGACCACCGGCTAATAAGGTGGGAAAAGGGTCATTTGGCCGTCCAAAACTTCTGACGAACCCCTGCGTGTCCTGATATTTTGCACTTCCTCTGGTTCTTCTTTCCTCAAAGGGACATAGGACTGGTATTTTCCCCCTTGCTTGATTAACAGATATTCGATTTCTTTCGCCGGAGGACAGCCAGCTCTTTCGGCTAGGGTCAATATGTGCGTGCAATTTGTGGGGTTTAAATAATATTTCTGCGGCACGCTGTCCTCTAAAATCCGCCACGACGAAGATACGTTTTCTTCTTTGAGAGAGGGTGGGTTCTCCCCAATACTGAGCGTCCAAGAGTCGCCAGCACACATCAACTTTACCCCCTCGAACCATTCCGGCGTTTGCCCATCTTCGAGAAGCAGGCATTGGAATTTCGGTATCTGCGAACGACTCCAGCACGGCTCTAAAGTCCAACCGGTTGTTTGAAGAAAACGCTCCTCTAACGTTTTCCCAAACAGCGATAACTGGATATTTGCCATCAGTAGCACACCTCATTTCCTGTATGATACGGATTGCATGATGAAACAGACCGGATTTTGCACCGGCAAGCCCCTCACGCGCTCCGATCGTTGATAAATTCTGACAGGGCGAACCAAATGTGATGATATGCACGGGTGGTATCTTCGCACCGTCAAGTTTTGTAATATCCCCCAAATGCTGCATTTGAGGGAAGTGTTTCTTTGTGATAGAAATAGGAACTTTTTCAATCTCACTCGCCCATAAAGGAACAATGCCATAGTTGGAGGCTGCCAAAGGAAATACACCAATCCCATCAAACAAACTCCCTAATGTAATTGCCATGATTTAGTCCTCTTTCTTACGATACTTTTTCCAAAGATATGTACCGCTAAGCATACCGGCAGAAGCAAGCAACAGCACAACAAACGCCATCACATTTGTGTTATCTCCGGTTTTTGGACTGTCTGTTGGTTGAGATGGTTTCTCCGGTGTTGTTGGTTCTTCCGGCTTTTCAGGAACTTCCGGTTCTTCTGGAATTTCCTTAATGGTTACTGTCTGTCCATCGTCCTCAATATCTTTGTGTTCCGCCACTTTCTTCGGTTCATCAGGATTTGACAAGTCATATAGTTCCTCAAAGGTTACTAACTGTTTTCCACCAAGAGTAGAGGCGTCAAAGGTAAATGCAATTTCTACTGTCATGTTTTCCTTATCTGCGATAAAGGTATAGTCATTTTCTACACGCTTTCCATCAATCAAAAGTTCTGCATTTTCTTCTTTTACCATCTGCCAGCCCTTTAACTGATATTTTGTACCGACTTCCAAGCCCTCTAAAGTAACCGTATCAATAATAGTTATTTCTTTATCCGCCTGAATTTCCTTGTTTCCGTCCAGATCAGCAGCCGTTGTATGAATACGGATAATGCGTTCTGTGATAAGTACAGTCTGTCCATCATCTTCAATATCCTTATGCTCGGCAACTTTGACCGGTTCGTCTGGATTGCTTAAATCATATAATTCTTCAAAGGTAACAAGGTTCTTGCCACCTAAAGCAGACGCATTGAATGTA
>ERZ809224.545-NODE-545-length-34764-cov-12.523294_pt1 | contig 34764 bp, 32 predicted proteins | sample MGYA00520513_ERZ809224 | MGnify/ENA primary metagenome ERZ809224 (study PRJEB31576, sample SAMEA3212658) | Homo sapiens | biome: human-gut; feature: human gut; material: fecal | place: Sweden | collected 2012 ... | reverse complement strand
GCTACACAAGAGAGTATCCGATGGAACGTATGATGCGTGATGCGAAGATTACGGAAATCTATGAGGGAACCTCGGAAGCTCAGAAGATGGTCATCTCCAGAGCAATCGGCGTGAAATAATTATGTTTTTCAGAGGGATATTTCAGGGGATTTAAGGGAGAAAAAATCAAAGGAGAAATAAAAAATGAATGTATTAAGTGTTATTGGGCTTATTGTCGCTATGTTCCTTTTAGTGTTCCTGGCGATGAAAGGGATTCACGTTCTTGCCATTGCATTGATCTGCTCGATTATTCTTGCAGCGACCAGTGGGATGAATGTGTGGACCGTGTTGACAGAAAACTATATGCCTGGATTCTCAAGTTTCATTACAGCAAACTTTTTGGTATTCCTGGCGGGCGCATTGTTCGGTAAATTTATGAATGACAGCCATGCGGCAGATGCGATTGCCAACTGGATTGTTAAAAAACTCGGGGCATCCAAAGCCGTTCTTGCCGTTGTACTCAGTTGTTTCGTACTTTGCTACGGCGGTGTCAGCGTATTCGTTGTAGGCTTTACTATTTTCCCGATTGCCATCAGCTTATTTAAAGAAGCAGATTTGCCGAGAAATATGCTTCCGGCAACGATTGGTTTTGGTTCGATTACCTTTGCCATGACCTGTCCTGGTACACCGCAGATTCAGAATATCATTCCAACCCAGACATTGGGAACAACAACAATGTCCGGTGCGGTTATCGGTATTATTGCAGGTATCTTCATGTTTATTGTCGGCTATATCTGGCTGAATCAGATGATTAAAAAAGAGGTTTCCAAAGGAAATCATTTTGTAGCTAAAGAAGGCGAAGAAACGGTTCAGTTGAGTGAAGATGAAATGCCAAACGTTGGGCTTTCCTTTGTTCCATTGATTGTAACGATTGTTCTTATGAACGCTTTGAAGGTTCCGGCTGCTGTTGCCATCTTTATCAGTATCGTTATCGGTGTTGTTTTGTTAAATAAAACTTATAAACCAACCATGATTGCAGGAACATTTGCAGGCGGCGCAACATCCGCTATTGGCGCAATCGCCAATACGAGTGCCGTTGTTGGTTTCGGTTCAGTTGTTAAGGCAATCCCGTTATTCCAGACAATTCTGGATGCTATGCTGAGTATTCCGGGACCGGCTTTGGTTGGCGCAGCGATTGCTGTTACGGTTATCTGCGGTTTGACAGGTTCAGCTTCCGGTGGTTTGGGTATCGCCATTCCGTTGGTTGGACCAACTTATGTGGAAATGGGCGTAGCTCCGGCTGCACTTCACCGTGTTGCTTCGATTGCTTCCGGCGCATTGGATTCTGTACCTCACAATGGTTATATTGTAACTTTGCTGAACCTTTGCGGTGAAACCCATAAAGATGCGTATATGCCATTATTCTGGCTGACAGTTGTCCTGCCGTTTATGGCCTGCGCATTGGCAATTGTATTGTTCCAGTTATTCCCGGCACTTCCGTAAGGAAATATTGATCAAATAAGCGGGCCGGTTTATACAGGCCCGCTGTAAAAATAGGAGGTTTGTATAATGAGTAAATTAGTAACACCTGAATTTGCGGCATCTTTGATTAAAGACGGCATGTCTGTTGGTATGGGAGGTTTCGTTGGATTCGGAACACCGGAAGAAGCCTTAATCGCTATTGAAAAAAGATATCTGGAAACAGGAGAGCCAAAGAATCTGACCGTATTCCATGGCGCAGGTATCGGCGACAGCGCAACCCGCGGTATGAATCATATGGGACATGAAGGCTTGATTAAACGTCTGATTTGTGCCCATGTTGGCCTTGCTCCAATGCTTGGAAAACTTTGTGTGGAAAATAAAGTGGAATGCTTTATTCTTCCTCAGGGCGTATGCAGCCATATTTTAAGAGCAACTGCAGGAAGAAAACCTGGTCTTATCACCCATGTCGGTTTAAAAACCTATGCAGACCCTCGTGTTGAGGCTTGTAAAGGAAATGAAGCCGCACGCAATTCCGGACATGAGGTTGTTCAGTTAATCCAGGTAGATGGAAAAGATTATCTTTTCTATAAATCTGTTCCGCTGGATATCTGCTTTATCCGTGGTACTTATGCAGATGAAGCCGGTAATGTTTCTATGGTTAAAGAAGGCCTTCATGGCGACCAGCTTGAAATGGCTATGGCTACAAGAAACAGCGGCGGTATTGTTGTTGTTCAGGTTGAAAAAATGGTACAGAAGGGCACTCTGCCTGTAAAAGATATTAAGATTCCATCCTTCATGGTTGACTACGTGATTGAAGCAAAACCGGAAAATCACTGCCAGTCCTTCATGGGACCGGATTACCGTCCGGAACTCACAGGTGAAATTTATATTCCATTGGATGCCATCGAGCCTATGCCGTTGAATCCACGTAAAATCTGCGGACGCCGCGGCGCTATGCTCTTAAAGAAGGGCGCTGTTGTCAATCTGGGTATCGGCGTTGCTGAAGCCATTGCTGCAGTAGCCGGTGAAGAAGGCGTTGCAGATCAGATTACATTGTCCATCGAGTCCGGCGTTCTCGGCGGAGTTCCGACCGGCGGCCTTGGAATCGGCGGTACAGTGAATCCGGAATCTATCGTAAAACAGCCGGATACCTTTGACTTCTATGATGGCGGCGGCCTTGATATGGCATTCCTTGGATTGGCTGAAGTCGATGAAAAAGGCAATGTCAACGTATCCAAATTCGGCGGACGTATGGTTGGCCCTGGCGGATTTATCAATATTACACAGAATGCAAAGGTAGTAGGCTTCTGCGGAACATTTACAGCCGGCAAGATGAAATGTGAAATCAAAGATGGTAAACTGAATATCATCGAAGATGCACCGAATATCAAATTTAAGAAAGCGGTAGAGCAGATTACTTATTCCGGCGAATACGGCGTAGAAACCGGTCAGACTGTATATTATATCACTGAACGCGCATTATTCAAATTGGTTCCTGGCGGCATGAAACTTCTCGAAATCGCACCGGGTGTAGATTTGCAGAAAGATATTCTGGATAAGATGGAATTTACACCGATTATGGATGATGAAATCAAAGTGATGGATGAAAAAATCTTTACCGATGCTTTAATGCATCTTACCATTGAAGAATAGGAACAGGTGATTTTATGAGTATGTTAGATGAAAACAGCATTAATATGAGCGGCTATGCCATTTCGGAATTATCCGTTGGAAAGAAAGCCAGCTTCAGTAAAACAATTTTAGGCGCGGATATTTACAATTTCGCAGGTATTATCGGAGATTTTAATCCGGTACATGTGAATGCGGAATATGCCAAAACAACTCGCTTCGGCGGCCAGATTGCACATGGTATGTTAACAGCCTCCTTCATATCTACCGTGTTGGGTATGGCTCTGCCGGGAGCAGACGCTATTTTCCTGGAGCAGAATCTTAAATTTACTGCACCAGTTCATGTTGGCGATACAATTACTGCGACAGCAGAAATCATCGATATGGACGTAAAACATAAGATTCTCACCATGAAAACTGTTGTTGCGATTCAGGACGGAACAGTTGTTGTCGATGGTCAGGCCAAAATCATGGCAACAAAGAAACTGTAAAATAAAACTTAAAATCCATTAATAAAATTCATATTCCGCGAGAGCGGAAATCAAAAACTTCCTTTATAATATGCGGAGGCTTCACAGCTTGCACCGGCTGCGGAGCCTCCGATTTTTCCGGGGAAATCATTCAAAACTATAAACTGAAAGTTTAAAAAAAGTTGAAAAAGGTGTCATTGTTTTTTATGGGAATATATAGCACAATAGAAGAAAAAAGGAGAGATAAACATGGCATATATATGTTCAGAAGAAACACAGGAATTAATTGACGCAGTTCGGGAATTCTGCGATAATGAGGTAAGAGAACAGTCCAAGGAGTATGACCGGACAGGAGAGTGGCCGAAGGAGATTTATGACAAGGCAATGGAAATGCAGCTTCACATGATGGATGTGCCGGAGGAGTACGGCGGCCTTGGATTGGATAAGTTGTCCATAGCGGCGATTCTCGAGGAAATGGCAAAGGCGGACGCCGGATTTGCGCTGACATTTTCTGTAAGTAATATCGGTTTGAAATCCGTATTCCTTGCAGGAACAGAAGCCCAGAAAAAGAAATTCTGCGATATGATTGTATCCGGCCGTTTCACCGGGTTTGCATTAACAGAACCGCAGGCCGGTTCCGATGCGGGCGCAGGCCGTACGACCGCTAAAAAAGACGGGGACAGCTATATTTTAAACGGCCGGAAATGCTTCATTACTAACGGCGGAGTGGCCGGAATTTATGTGGTAACGGCTATGACGGATAAGAGCAAGGGTGTTAAGGGCATGAGCGCATTTCTTGTGGAGGACGGCACGCCTGGTTTTACCTATGGAAAACATGAGGATAAGATGGGAATCCGGGGCTCCCGGACATGCGACCTTGTTTTTGACGATTGCCGCATCCCTGCGGAAAACCTTCTCGGCAAGGAAGGAGACGGCTTTAAGATTGCCATGCAGACACTGGATGTGAGTCGGACGTTTATTGGCTGTATGGCTGTGGGAATCGCCCAGAGAGCCATGGAAGAAGCGATTGCCTATAGTAAAGAGCGTATTCAGTTCGGCAAGCCGATTGTCAGCAATCAGGCGATTGCCTTTAAATTGGCCGATATGGAAATTCAGATTGAAACAGCCCGGCAGATGGTGGCTCATGCCTGCACTCTGATGGAAATGGGTCTGCCTTACGGCAAAGAATCGGCCGTTGCCAAAGCTTATGGCGGCGATGTGGCGATGAAGGTAACTTCCGAAGCAATTCAGATTTTCGGCGGTTACGGCTACAGCCGGGAGTATCCGGTTGAAAAGCTGATGCGCGATGCAAAAATTTATCAGATTTTTGAGGGAACCAATGAAATTCAGCGGGTGGTTATCGCAAACCATTTGTTGAAAGAATATTAATCAAAAGTAGAATGGGGAGGTATCCTATGAAGGCTACAATTATTTATGGAAGTCCGCGAAAAAAGGGGAACACAGCGGCTTTGCTGGCGCCTTTTATAGATGAACTTCAAAAAAATGGTGTTTCTGTCGATTATTTTGACGTCTATGAGAAAAAAATTGCCGGATGCAGAGCCTGTCTTGCATGCCAGAAAGATTCTGAGAAAGTCAGTTGTATCATTCCCGATGATATGCAGCCGATTTTAAAATCTATGGATGAGGCTGATTTAATGATTATTGCAGCGCCTGTTTATGCCTGGTCTGTGCCTGCGCCGGTGAAAGCGGTCATTGACAGGGCAATTTACGCATCCTGCAAATATTATGGGGACGACCCTCATGGTCCTGCCCTGTTTAAGGGAAAGCGGCTTGCATTGCTTACGACTTGCGGTTATCCTGTGGAGAAGGGGGCTGACCTCTATGAGGAGATGATGAAGCGCTACTGCAAACACTGCGGGCTGACCTATGCGGGAATGTTGGCGGAGAGACAGAGGAATCTGAAAGAAGCCTTTATGGATGCAGCAAAGGAAAGTCATGCAAGAGAATTTGCGAAAGCACTTAGCGGCGCACAGGAGATGCATGCGTGAAAAACATTATATTGTGTTAGATATTCTGTCAGAAAAGGGAGGGTGTTTTTGTGAATACATATGAAACTATTTTGAATCGGCGGAGTATCCGGGCTTATTTGGATAAACCGGTAGCTGCGGAAGATTTAAAAGAAATTTTGGAAGCAGGGACATGGGCCCCGTCGGGGGTTAATCTGCAGCCATGGTATCTGGTGGCCATTCAGAGCAAAGAAAAACTGGCGCTGCTTGGCGATGTTATGGAACGGGTTTCAGCGAAGATTGAGCCTTCCCTGAAAGCCCGGTTTGCCAATGCTCCGGCGGTGGTTGACGAAACAACCCAGTTTATAAAGAAACTCGGCGGTGCGCCGGTTTATATCCTGGCATTCCAACTGAAACCGGATTATGACAATAAAGCGGATATGATCAATCTGAGTATTGGTGCTGCCCTGGAAAATATTCTGCTGGCAGCCCGGGAGAAGGGCCTTGGCACATGCTGGCTGACAGCACCGGTGGAAGCGGAGGTCGGCAATGAACTCCGTGACCTTTTTGCACCGGGCAAAGGGCCGTTGGTTGCACTGATCACCCTTGGCTATCCGGCCAAAGAAGCCAGAGCACCAAAGCGGAAAGATGGACGGTATACAATTGTATAAATAAAAGCAGAGGAAAAAGCTGCCGCTTGAATGAATGAAAAATTCATGGAGCGGCAGCTTAAGTTTTTTATATCCTTGTTGTGCATGAAAAATTTTTGGCAGTATTTTTTTGAGGCGAATTTTGAGGCGAAATTTGTCGATAGATAATGATTGTAATTCAGTTTTTTTGATGATAAGATGTAGACATATCTGGAAAGCCATTCTGGCTGACCTGTGAAAAATCTTTTGGCCTGTCTGGTCACATTTTAATGTTCAAGTACTTGATTCTGAGTAATTTTCAACAATTGATTTTTAATTGCAATATGATAAAATAAAGGAGAAGATGCTTATGAAGCAACAATTGGTACCATTAACGCAATTGAACCTGACAAATCGTTTCTTATTCGATGAAGTAATGGACGATGCTCAAACCCACCAGGATGTCCTCAGTATTATTTTGGGGAGGGATATTCCTCTGTTGGAACAAAATGAAAGTGAAAAAGAGCATCGGGTTTCGCTTCTGGCCCGTTCCGTCCGAATGGATGTTTTTGCCATTGATGAAAATGATACGGCATATAATACGGAGATGCAGCCGAAAAAACGGAATGACCTTCAAAAACGGAGCCGATATTATCAGTCTTTAATGGATACATCACTTTTGGAACCGGGGATTACAGATTATAATTTGTTGAAGGACAGTTATATCATTTTGATTATGACGTCTGACCTTTTGGGGCTTGACAAATATGTATATACTTTCAAAGCCCAATGCCAGGAGGCTCAGGAATATCTGCTGGAAGATGGGGCTACGCGGATATTTTTGAATACAAAGGGGAAAAACAGGGATGAGGTTTCAGAGGAACTTGTTGATTTTCTGCGCTATGTGGAAAATTCAACGGATGAGACAGCGGCCTCTATTGAGAGTGAACGTATTCATCGGATACATAAGCGAGTGTGCAAGGTTCGGACAAACGAGCAAGTCGGGGTGAGGTATATGCAAGCCTGGGAAGAAAAAATCTATGATAAGGAAGAAGCACGGGAGGAAGGGCTGGCTGAAGGCGCTTGTATTCGTACAATTTCTCTTGTAAAGAGGAACTTATCTAAAGGTGTGTCTGTGTCAGATATTGCACAATTTATGGGCGAAGCGGAAGACAGTATTGAAAAGATAGCCGATACGATAAGGTGTCACCCGGAGGCGGACGAGGCGGAACTTTACCGCCTGATTTATCCGTCAGAAGAGGAATAATTTTATGAATATACGAAAGATAAAAAGACGAAATCTGGTAGAATTTCCGGATTTCGTCTTTTTTTGTTCTTAACTGATTGGCGGGGTAAGCCTTTTTTGCTGCAGATTTTTACTGATAATGTGTAAAAACATATTCCTGGATATGATTAATTAAAGCTTTGCTTGCGGTGGAAAGAAATGAATTTTTCTGGAATATCAATGAGAGTTCCCACGGAAAAGCAGGCTTAAAAGGCAGTATCTTTATTTCTTCTTTGGCATAAAACTCAATCATCGGCTTTGGCAGAACGATGATTTTTCCGGATAAATCAGCCAGTTCAAATAAAAACTGACAACTGGCGCCTTCGAAAGCAATGTTGGGGTGTACATTATTGGCTCGAAAATGTTTATCAAGCTGGGCGCGAACATTGAATGTTTTATCAAAAGTGATAAAAGGTGTTTCCTCAAAATCTTTAATGGTTACAAAGTTTTTATTGTTCCATGGATGGGATGGTTTAATACCGGCAACGATTTGATTTTTTATCAGAGGGATTTCGTTTAAAAGCTCGGAATAAACAGGCCGCATGATAATCGCCATATCAACATCGCCGGAGACGACCATTTCAGCAAGGGCATTTCCGCCGGCCTCCACAGTGTTCAGGGAAATACCGGGGTATTTTTGCTGAAACTGGATTAAGAGATTCGGAAGATACATTGTTCCGACAATCGAAGGAAAACCGATGCGGACTTTTCCCTGTTTCAGATGCTTGGTTGCCGCCACTGCGTCATTCATCTGGGCGATTAGAGCAGAAATTTCACCGGCTTTCTCAAGTACGATTTCGCCGGTATCCGTGGGCAGCAGTTCATTTCCCTTGCGGTAGAACAGGGGAGTCCCGAATTCAGCTTCGATTTTGCGCAGACTTTTGTACAGCGCGGGCTGCGAAATATAGAGTTCATTTGCAGCGTGGGTCATATGACGGGTTTTTCCGATAGCGGTAATGTAATTTAATTCCCTTAATTCCATAAGCCTTCCTCCTTTGAATTATACTTTCTGTTAAATGTATTATATCATGGCTGTTCAATATTGAGAGAATAACTATAAACCTGAGGTAGAAATTTTTTAATATGGGGAGATAGAAAAAAACAGATTTTTTGTATAAATTTCAGAAAAATCGTGGATTTAATACGGTTTTGTGAAGTTTAAACCGGTATGATGATAAAAAATAAATTATAAATTTCACTTTTTTTCTAATTTATTCAGAAAAACATGAGAAAAAATGATGAAAATACTGTTATAAATATAGAGAAAACCCGATGATTGCGTCTCCTCAAAAACTATGAGAGAATCTAAACACAACAGGCTAGATTCGAATCGGTAAAAAAGTAAGGGTAAAAAAAGGGTTATATGATTTTGAGGAGGAAAAGAGAATGAAGGATGTAGTTATAGTCAGTGCAGCTCGGACGCCTTTTGGAAAAATGGGCGGTGCTTTAAAGCCTTTAAAGGCAACAGACCTTGGCGGACTTGCCATAAAAGAGGCGTTGCGGCGTGCCGGGATTGAAGGGAAACAGGTGGATGAGGTAGTTTACGGCATGGTTGTTCCGGCTGGACAGGGTCAGATTCCTGGACGCCAGGCATCCATTAAAGGCGGAATTCCTCATGAAGTGCCGGTTGTGACCATTAATAAGGTTTGCGGCTCTGCTTTGAAAGCAGTCACTTTGGGAGCCCAGATGATTAAAGCCGGCGATGCGGATATTATTGTGGCCGGCGGTATGGAGAGTATGAGCAATATTCCATATGTGCTTGAAAATATGCGGTGGGGCGCCCGGATGAATGATGTGAAGGCAAAGGATGCCATGGTGCTGGACGGTTTATGGTGCCCGGAAAATGATGTTCATATGGCAGTCATCGGCGGACAGGTTGCGGCGGAATATAATGTGACACGGGAAATGCAGGATGCGTGGGCATATAGAAGCCAGAAATTATGGGCTGAAGGCGAAGGTCAGGAAAAATTTGATGATGAGCGATTTGCCGTAGAGGTTCCGGGGCCGAAAGGAAAGGTAACGGTTGTGGAAAAAGATGAAGCTCCTCGCCCGAGTACAACCATGGAGGGACTTGCAAAACTTCCGCCGTTATTTGTGAAAGACGGCACAGTAACTGCGGGAAATGCACCGGGAACAAACGACGGCGCATCCGCCATTGTTCTTATGAGCCGTGAAAAGGCCGCAGAGCTTGGAGCTCCGATTTTGGCATCCATCAAAGGTTATGCTCAGGCATCCAGAGAATCCCGTTATATTGCGACAGTTCCGGGCTTGGCTATTCAGAATTTAATGGAGAAAAATCATTTGACGGTAAAAGATTTTGATTTAATAGAAATTAATGAAGCCTTTGCGGCTGTTCCGCTGGTAAGCTGTCTTGGTATCCTTGGAATGAGCGAACAGGAGATGGATGCGAAAGTCAATGTGAATGGCGGAGCGGTGGCTGTCGGACATCCAATCGGAGCCACAGGGGCCAGAATTTTGATGACATTGATTTATGAATTAAAGCGCTCCGGCAAAAAGAGCGGCGTTGCGGCGATTTGTTCCGGCATGGCCCAGGGCGATGCTGTTTGGATTGAAGTGGAATAGGAGGAAAAGAAAATGAGCGTGAAGAAAGCAATGGTTATCGGCGCCGGCCAGATGGGCGGCGGAATTGCGCAGGTTATGGCGGCTGCCGACATTGAAACATATTTAAATGATATTAATCTGCAGATTGTCAACAGCCGTTTGAAGTTTATAAATAAACTTCTTGATAAAGATATCGCCAAAGGCCGGATGGATGATTTGCAGAAAAAAGAAACGATGGCAAGGCTCATACCTTCCGACTCTTTAGAAGACGCTAAAGATTGCGATATTGTAATTGAAGCGATTGTTGAAAATATGGAAATTAAAAGCAATACCTTCCGTAAACTGGATGAAGTGTGCAAGCCGGACTGCATATTGGCTACAAACACATCATCGCTGCCGATTACTGAAATTGCAGCGGTAACAAAACGGCCGGAAAAGGTCATTGGAATGCACTTTATGAATCCGGTGCCGGTGATGAAGCTTGTAGAAATTATCCGGGGAATTGCAGCATCAGATGAAACCTATGAAGCTATCAAAGCCCTGACTTTAAAATTAAACAAAACACCGGTGGAGGTTCGGGATGTTCCGGGATTTGTTTCCAACCGCGTATTGCAGATGATGATTAATGAAGCAATTTATTGTCTCTATGAGGGCGTTGCCTCCGTTGAAGATATAGATACGGTAATGAAACTCGGAATGAATCATCCGATGGGGCCTTTACAGTTGGCAGACTTTATCGGTTTAGATACGGTGCTTGCGATTATGGAAGTTATGTATGAAGGTTATGCAGACTGTAAATATCGGCCATGCCCGCTGCTCAGACAATATGTAAAAGCCGGATGGCTTGGGAAAAAGGCCGGAAGAGGATTTTATACATATTAAAATAATAATGCCTTCCTTTATTATATATGGAGACTCTGCGATTTACACCAATCGCAGAGTCTTTAGTTTTTTATATTCAAGCTGTTCAGCGGCAGAAGGGGTGTGGTACAATGAAGGTATTAAAACAAGTATGGATGTGATAAACAGAGATTTAAAAAGGAGGGTGGCTATGATGAAATTTAAGGGAAAAGTATCATGGTGGTTTTATGCAATCATTATAGGTGTTGCGGTATTGCTTATACCGCTTATTATTTTCAGCGCCTGTGTAGAGCCAAATGCTGCTGCGCTGATTACTACTTTGGCAGTATTCCTTGCAGTGGAATTCTTTTGTCTATCCATTGTCCTCCATAATTATGTAGAACTTCAGAATGAAGAATTGATTATTGTTTTTGGGTTTATAAAGAAGAAAATCCCATACGGCGATATCCTTTCCATTTCCCCGACAAGAGATGCTTCCTCTTCTCTGGCCGCATCTCTTGACAGAATTGAAATAAAATATAAGAACAAGTCGGCGGTAATGATATCTGTTGTGGATAAAGAGGGATTTTTCAATAAAATGAAGGAATATCATCCAGATATGATTATATGCTAGGAGAAATTTAAAATAATGAATTATAAAATCCGGGAAATCAGAGAAAACGAGTATCCGATATTAGCTGATTTTTTGTATGAAGCAATTTTTATCCCAGAGGGAATGGAAAAGCCGCCAAAGTCTATTATTGAACAGCCTGAGCTGCAGGTATATATTGCAGATTTCGGAAAAGCAGATGATTGGTGTCTTGTGGCGGAAGTAGAAGAGAGAATTGTGGGCGCAGTATGGGTGCGTATTATGGATGACTACGGGCATATTGATGCCGAAACACCCTCGTTTGCTATGGCGCTGTATGAAGAATACAGGCATTTAGGCATTGGCACGTCGCTTATGAGAGCTATGCTGCATCTTTTAAAGGATAAGGGATATAGGCAGGCATCTTTATCTGTTCAAAAAGCAAATTATGCAGTGAATATGTATCGAAAAACAGGCTTTGAGGTTGTTGGTGAAAACGAGGAAGAGTATATAATGATTTGCCGATTGTAATTGGTGAAAAAACGGCAGGGAGCCGCACGCTTAGAATCTGGAATTTTTATTCCTGAAAGCGCCGGCTCTTTTTGTGTTTAAGTAAAACTTTAAATCGGACAATATAATCCCCGTAATTTGTTATGTTACGGGGATTTTTGCGTTCTGAAAAATGTGATGCGATAAAAATATGTCAAAAAATCGACAAATTATGAAGGGATATATGGACATATTTACTATTTGCGATAATAAAAAGTAATTAAATAAATAACTAAAAGTGATAGTATGAGTCACGGCTATTCTGAAAAATGTACTCCTGAATGAAATTAATGAGCGCTTTGGCTGCTGTAGACAGGAAAACATTCTTGCGAAATATAAGACTTAGTTCCCATGGGAAAGTCGGACTAAAGGGAATCATTTTTATTGGGTCATCTTTACAATACAGCTCAATCATCGGGATAGGAAGAATAAGGATGCTGTTTGAAAGAGTGGCATATTTGTAAAGAAACTGGCTGCTGGAACTTGTCAGGGCAAAATCGGGTTGAATGTTTTCGGCCCGGAATCGTTCGAGCAGTTGGGTATGAATATTAAAGTTTTCATCAAAGGTGACAAAAGGAACATCTTTAAAATCCCGAATTGTCACAAAGTTTCGGCTGGCCCAGGGGTGGGATTTATTGACGCAGGCTACCATCTGATTTTTGATGATAGGAATCTCATTTAAAGCATCTGAGTAGACCGGGCGCATAATGATAGCCATGTCTAATTCCCCTTCAGTAACCATATGGGCCAGGGCTGCGCCGCCGGATTCTGTGGTGTGGAGAGCGATGTTTGGGTGGATTTGCTGAAACTTAATAAGCAGGTCCGGCATATACAGGTTTCCGACAACCGTAGGAAACCCTAAGTGAACTTTTCCACGTTTTAAATTTTTTGTCTCTGCAATGGAATCTTCCATCTGGGCAACCAGGTTAAGAATGGATTTTGAGTTTTCCAGTAAAATGATACCTGTATCCGTCGGCAAAAATTCATTTCCCTGTCTGTAAAAAAGTGTAGTGTTCAATTCGGCTTCTACTTTTCGCAGCGCTTTATGCAGAGCCGGCTGTGAGATGTATAGATTTTGAGCAGCCTTTGTCATATTTTTTGTTTTTGCCAGTTCTGTGAAATAACGCATTTCTCGTATGTCCATGAAAATCCCCCCTAAGATAAATGTAAGATTTCAATTATAAAGTTAATTATATGACGAAGTTTGTCGGAAAAGCAAGGAACTCTAAGTTATATTTTTCAGAAAAAAGGATATTTGAATTCATAGCCAAAGAATGTAACAATGAGGGCACAGATACTTGAGAAAAAAATTTAAAGAAAGGATTTTGAGAATGAAAATTGTTGTGTGTGTAAAACAGGTACCGGATACGACGGAAGTTCGGCTTGACCCAGTGACAAATACCTTAATCCGGGACGGCGTACCGAGCATTATTAATCCGGATGATAAGGCGGGGATTGAAGCTGCATTAACATTAAAAGAGAAAGTTGGGGGAACAGTGACAATTGTCTCTATGGGACCTCCGCAGGCAGAGGAAGCGCTGCGGGAAGCATTGGCAATGGGAGCCGATGATGCCATTCTTATCAGCGACCGGGCATTTGGCGGTGCGGATACATGGGCAACCTCATCAACCATCGCCGCGGCTTTAAAGAAACTGGATTATGACCTGATCATCACCGGCCGTCAGGCGATTGACGGGGATACGGCCCAGGTTGGTCCTCAGATTGCGGAGCATCTTGGAATTCCTCAGATAAGCTATGTGGAAGATATCCGGGTTGACGGGGAAGCGCTGATTGTGAAACGTAAGTTTGAAGACAGAAGTCATATGCTGAAAGTAAAAATGCCGGCTCTTTTAACCGCATTGAGCGAATTGAATACACCGAGATATATGACGGTCAAAGGCGTCTATAAGGCTTATTCCAAAGAGATTAAGGTGTGGGGACTGGAAGAATTAAAGGATACAGTGGATGTGGCTGATATCGGGCTTAAAGGCTCGCCGACAAAGGTACGGAAATCCTTTACAAAACAGGCTAAGGGCGCAGGTGAGAAATTTAATGGCTCCGATGATGAAGCTGTAGCATTAATTGTTAAAAAATTAGCAGAAAAACATTTGATTTAATGTAGAGAGGATTGGAAGTCTGATGAGTAAAGATATTTATGTATTTGCAGAGCAGAGAGACGGAAATATTCAGAAAGTAGCTCTGGAATTAATTGGTAAAGGGCGGGAACTGGCAGATACTTTAAATCAAAAGGTAGTTGCTGTGCTTCTCGGAAATGAAATTAAAGAAAAGGCCGGAGACCTGGTAGAAGCCGGTGCAGACGGTGTCGTTGTTATCGAACATGCCATGCTGGCGGAGTATACAACGGAACCCTATGCCAAAGCGGTGGCAGCGGTTATTCGCGAGAAAGACCCGGAGATTTTTCTTTTTGGCGCGACGGCGATTGGCCGGGATTTGGCCCCAAGGGTTTCTGCGAGAATCCATACAGGTTTGACAGCCGATTGTACAGGGCTGGAAATTGATGAAGAGAGCGGAAATCTGTTGATGACCCGTCCGGCTTTTGGCGGAAATATTATGGCTACGATTGTCTGTGAAGAGCATCGGCCGCAGATGGCTACGGTGCGCCCGGGCGTTATGAAGGCGCTGGATACGGATGGACAGCGCCGGGGCGATATTGAGTCAATGAATATTGAGTTCAGCGAGGCGGACCAGACAGTCGAACTTCTGGAAGTTTTGAAGGAAGAACGTCAGATTGGGGATATCACGGAAGCTAAAGTTCTTGTTTCCGGCGGCCGGGGCATGGGAAATGCAGAGAATTTCTATGAATTGCTGAAACCGCTGGCAGAAGTTTTTGACGGGGCGATTTCCGCATCGAGAAGCGCTGTGGATTCGGGATGGATAGACCATGAATGTCAGGTTGGACAGACAGGGAAAACCGTTCGCCCGGATTTATATCTGGCCTGTGGTATTTCCGGCGCTATTCAGCATGTGGCCGGTATGGAAGGTGCAGAATATATCGTGGCGATCAATAAAAATGAAACGGCTCCGATTTTTGATGTGGCTGACCTCGGCATCGTTGGAAACGTCAACACAATACTTCCGAAATTAATTGCGTCGATCAGAAAGTATAAGGAGGAAGCAGGATGCTAACTTTGGGAATTGACATTGGTTCAGCATCCAGCAAGGCGGTTATTTTAAGGGATGGCGCGGAAATGACGGCATCCGCAGTCATTCAGGCCGGAACAGGAACTTCAGGGCCGGGCCGTGTTATGGAGGAACTTTTCAGAGACATTGATTTAGAACCTCAGGATATAGATTTTACTGTGGCAACCGGATATGGGCGGTTTTCCGTGGAAAATGCCGATAAACAAATCAGCGAGATTACCTGTCACGCGAAGGGCATTTATTATCTGCTTCCAAAAGCCCGGACAATTATCGATATCGGCGGCCAGGATGCCAAAGCAATTCAACTGGATGCCAAAGGTAATATTTTGAAATTTGTTATGAATGATAAATGTGCTGCGGGTACCGGCCGTTTTCTGGATGTCATGGCAAGAGTTTTGGAAATACCTTTAACAGATATGGAGAGTGCCCATTTTAAGGCGGATAAATGGGCTTCAGTCAGCAGTACCTGTACCGTGTTTGCGGAGTCAGAGGTTATTTCCCAGTTGTCAAAGGGCGTGTCTAAAGAAAACATTATTGCCGGAGTACATCAGTCCATAGCAAGCAAAGCCTGTTCCCTTGTGTATCGCGTGGGTGTGAAGGACGATGTGATTATGTGCGGCGGCGTGGCCCAGGATGGGGGCGTTGTGGATGCCATTGAAAAAGAATTGCAGCAGAAGATTACAGTTGCTCCGAATCCGCAGATTACCGGGGCGCTGGGAGCGGCACTTTTAGCCTATGAGCTGCTGATAAAGTAGGAGGCAGGTGCTATTTTTGGAGAAAGAGGGTAAGAAGATGGAAATTAACATTAATGAAGCAAGTGCTAAGGAGTTATTGGCATATTATCAGGAAAAGCTGGATGAAGAAGCCAGAAATGCCCATAGTGAGGGAAGGCTGGTTTGCTGGTCGGCAGCATTGTGTCCTTCTGAATTTTGTGAGGCTATGGATGTTTCAATGGTTTATCCGGAAACCCATTCGGCCGGCTGCGGTGCAAGACGTTCATCCATGGACTGTCTGGAAATTGCAGACCAGAAAGGTTACAACATCGATATCTGTTCCTATGCTCGGACAAATATCGGCTACATGGAAATGCTCAAGCAGGAGGCTCTGACCGGTGTGACTTCAGAGAAACTGGCAAATTCCAAGGCGGCCAGAGTACCGCTGCCGGATTTTGTCCTCACCTGCAATAATATTTGCAATACGCTGCTTAAATGGTACGAAAATCTGGCCCGTGAACTGGATATCCCTTGTATTATTATCGATGCGCCGTTCAACCACACCATGCCGGTTCCGAGACACAATAAGGAATATATGGTTGGCCAGTTCCAGGCAGTTATCGCAAAGCTTGAAAAAATTTGCGGACGGCAGTTTGATTATGATAAATTCCTGGCAGCCCAGGTTCAGACACAGCGGTCGATTTATCAGTGGAATCGGGTTGCCTCCTATGCATTCAGAAAACCGTCGCCATTAAACGGCTTTGATTTATTTAACTACATGGCTATGCCGGTAACCTGCCGTTCAAAAAAATATTCGGAAATTGTCCTGAAAAAATTTGCGGATGAACTGGAAGAGAATGATAAGAACGGAAAATATGCATTTGGTGCGGCTGAAAACGAAAAGAACCGGGTAACATGGGAAGGCATTGCCGTGTGGCCGTATCTGGGCACAACCTTTAAGGGCCTCAAAAATGAAGGAGCCCTGATGACCGGTTCCGCATATCCGGGCATGTGGGATTTTGAATATATTCCTGGCGATATGATGTCCATGGCTGAAACCTACTCTAAAGTTTATCTGAATTGCGGAGCGCCGCATCGGTATGAGGAATTTTACAAAGTTGTGGATAATTCCAGGAGTGACGGCATTATTCTTCACACAAATCGAAGCTGCAAGATTATGGCTTTCCTGAATGGTGAGGGCGCTGAGTTTATTAATACAAAGAAAAAGGCTCCGTTTGTCAGTTTTGATGGCGACCAAACCGACCCTCGTGTATTTGCGCCGGCCCAGTTTGAGACGCGTATACAGGCATTGTCTGAGATGATGAACAGCCAGAAAAACCAGTAGAGGGAGGAATGAAATATGAGAGCAGTTGATGATATTATCAGAGAATTCAGAGCAATAGCAGATAATCCGAAAAAAGCTATGGAGGATTATAAAAAAGAAACCGGAAAAGGCGCTGTAGGCGTTATGCCGGTATATTGTCCGGAGGAAATCGTACATGCGGCGGGCTATTTGCCTATGGGAATGTGGGGAACGCAGAAAAAAACAATTTCCAAAGCCCGTACATACTGGCCGCCTTTTGCATGTTCCATCATGCAGTCGGTTACTGAGCTTATGGCAGAAGGCGCCTATGATGATTTAGAAGCCGTTATCTTTTCTGTGCCTTGCGATACGTTAAAATGTATGAGTCAGAAATGGCAGGGAAAAGCGCCGGCAATCGTATTCACCCATCCTCAAAATCGAAAAGACGCTTACGCAGTGGCTAATGTTTTCTGCCGGGAAGAGTATGAAATTGTTAAGGAAAAGCTTGAAAATATTCTCGGTGTGACGATTACAACAAAGGATTTGCAGCGAAGCATCGATATTTATAACGAAAACCGTCAGGCCTGCCGTGATTTTTGTGACCTTGCTGCGGAATATGCGGGAAGAATCAGGCCGTCCGAACGGCATGCGGTGATTAAAGCCCGGTGGTTTATGGAAAAATCCAGACATACGGCGCTGCTTAAAGAATTAATTGAGGCTTTACAGGCTGAACCAAAGCCGGAATTTAACGGAAAGAAAATTATACTTACCGGCATTATGGCCGAGCCGTATGAGATATTGGATATTTTTGAGGAAAATGGTTTTGCGATCGTGGCTGATGACCTGGCACAGGAATCCCGCCAGTTCCGGCAGGATGTTCCGAAGGATGCGGACCCGCTGATGGCGCTGGCCAAGGCTTGGAATAACTTTGACGGCTGTTCCCTTGCCACCGATGAATTTAAACCAAAAGGAAAAATTATTATTGATGCCGTGAAAAAATATGACGCAGATGCAGTTATTGTCTGTATGATGAAATTCTGTGACCCGGAAGAATTTGATTATCCGATTCTTCTTCAGGAATTTGAGCCGGAGGGAATTCGGAGTCTCTTTATCGAGATAGACCAGGAATCCACTGCCTTTGAACAGGTAAAAACCCGGGTTCAGACATTTGCTGAAATTCTGTAAATCCATAATTAAATATGTATTGAGGGGAGGATTTACATATGTACGCACTTATTGCTTTTATACCAATTATTTTTACAGTTGTTGTGATGGCCGGTTTTAACTGGCCTGCAAAGCGGGCGCTGCCTTTGGCGTGGCTGATCACAGCCGTTCTTTCACTGGCAGTATGGAAAATGGACATGCTTACTGTAGGCGCTTATACCGTTTCCGGATTTTTAAATTCTCTGGATACATTGGCCGTTATCTTCGGCGCAATTCTTATCATGAACACTTTAAAACATTCCGGGGCAATGAAGGTTATCAATAATATGTTTACGACAATTAGTGATGACCCGAGAATCCAGGCTGTTATTATCGGGTTTATGTTCGGAGCATTTATTGAAGGCGCTGCCGGCTACGGGACTCCGGCAGCCCTGGCTGCTCCATTATTGATAAGTCTGGGCTTTCCGCCATTATGTGCGGCGATGGTTGCTCTGATTTACAACAGTGTTCCTGTTAATTTTGGCGCCGTAGGTCTGCCGCCAAATACAGCGATGAATCTTATTTCCGGGATGATTTCGGACAGAGGTGCGGACCCGGAGGCATTCAAGCTTGTGCTGGCAAAATGGGTGGCGATACCAAATGCCATCATTGCTCCGATTATCATTTTTGTAGCCATGGCTATGATGTGTAAAATTTACGGAAAAACAAAATCTATTAAACCGGCAGTTGAATGTTTGCCGTTCATTATTGTCGCCGCATTGATTTTTGATATTCCGTATTTATTGATTGCAACTTTCCTGGGAACAGATTTGCCGTCACTGCTGGCAGCGCCAATTGGTATGCTCGGTACGATTTTTATGGCAAGGAAAGGAATTCTTATTCCGAAAAACCAATTTGAATTCCGCGCCCCATCTGAATGGGAACCTTATTGGAAATCGGTGGCAGAAGTGAAGGAAGATGAAACGATGAAGGGCGAGGCTACCATGTCGCCAATCATGGCCTGGCTTCCATACGGGATTATAGCTATTGTACTTGTAATCACCCGTGTTGCCCTTCAGAGTGTCATGAATGTCGGAACGCTTCCGTGGGCTATAAGCCTTAAAAATATTCTTGGCGTATCCGGCGTTGACTGGACATTCAAATGGGCGTGGAGCCCGGGAATTCTGCCGTTTACAATTGTGGCCCTGCTTATTATTCCATTACATAAAATGAAAGGCGAACAGGTAAAGGCGGCCTGGAAGGAAACGGGCAGAATGGTCAGCGGAGCGGCGATTGCCCTGTTGTTTGGTATCGCTATGGTACAGTTATTCCGTTTCTCAAATGTAAATGCAAGCGGATTAAACAGTATGCTGATTGAAATGGCCAGAGGTTTGGCTGCTCTTGTCGGCAAAGGCTATATTGTCGTAGCGCCTCTGATTGGTGTACTTGGTGCATTTATTTCCGGTTCGGCAACTGTGTCAACGACATTATTTTCTTCGCTGCAGTATGAGACGGCAACCATTTTGGCCCTGCCGGAGCTTCTGATTATCGCAATGCAGGTATCCGGCGGCGCTATGGGTAATATGACCTGTGTTAATAATATTGTTGCAGCCTGTACAACCTGCGGAACAATCGGCGCCGAGGGACGGCTGATTCGTTCGAATGTGGTTCCGATGCTTATTTACTGTGCATTGACAGTGTTGATTCTTGGCGGAGCGATTATGATGGGCGTGAACCCTTTCCCTTTATAATAGCCTGTTAAGATAAATGGAAAACTCCCAGGGGAGAAAGACATAAACACCGCAACAAGCTTTACTGATAAATGAAATAAACAAGGTATAGTCGCACCCTGAAATGTGTTGTCAAAAGACCTGGGAGTTATCTTTTTCAGAGAGGAGATGTGAAACGGATGGTTAAATTGATTACAGCGGAGGCAGCAGCGTCCATGCTGCAGGATGAAATGTCTGTAGGCGTCGGCGGTTTTGTAGGATTTGGTACGCCTGAGGAATTGCTGATTGCCATTGAAAACAGATATATTGAAAAGAAGGAGCCTAAAGACTTAAGCGTATTTTTTTCTCCGGGTATCGGAGACAGCGGTGATAAAGGTTTAAGCCACTTGGGGTATGAAGGACTTGTTAAGCGTGCGGTCTGCGGCCATGTGGGACTGGCGCCCCGGTTTCGAAAGCTGTGCGCAGACAATAAGGCGGAATGTTTTATTATTCCGCAGGGGGTATGCAGTCACCTGCTGAGAGCTGCGGCAGGAAAGAAACCGGGATTGATTACCCATGTAGGACTTAAAACCTATGCGGACCCGAGAGTTGAGGGCTGTAAAGGAAATCAGGCGGCGATTGATTCGGGACATGAGGTTGTCGAGCTGATTGAGCTTGACGGCAAAGAATATTTGTTTTATAAGGCTGTTCCATTGGATATTTGCTTCCTTCGCGGCACCTATGCCGATGAGGACGGGAATATATCCCTTGTTAAAGAGGCTGTCCATGGCGACCAGTTGGAAATGGCCATGGCAACGAAAAATAACGGAGGCATTGTTATTTTCCAGGTGGAAAAACTGGTCAGCAAGGGCGTTCTTCCGGTGAAAGATATCAAAATTCCGTCGATTTTCGTGGATTATATCGTTGAATCCAAGCCGGAGCATCATTGGCAGTCTTTCCTGGAACCGGGATATCGGCCGGAGCTTACGGGGGAAATCCGGATTCCGGTGGAAGCCATTCAGCCTATGGAATTAAATTTACGAAAAATCTGCGGACGCCGGGGAGCTATGCTGATGAAAAAAGGCAATGTGGTGAATCTTGGAATCGGTGTGCCGGATGCCGTTGCGGCGGTTGCCGGTGAAGAAGGAATATCTGACCAGATTACCCTTTCCATCGAATCCGGTGTTCTGGGCGGCGTTCCGACCGGTGGTGTCGGCATTGGCGGAACGGTGAATCCGGAAGCAATTATGAAACAGCCGGATAATTTTGATTTTTATGACGGCGGCGGTTTGGATTTGGCCTTTTTGGGGCTGGCAGAAGTTGATGAAAAGGGCAACGTCAATGTTTCAAAATTTGGCGGCCGTGTAGTTGGCCCGGGCGGATTTATCAACATCACTCAGAATGCAAAGGCCGTGGGATTTTGCGGGACCTTTACTGCCGGAAAAATAAAATATGAGATTAAGGACGGCGAGCTTCATATTCTTGAGGACGCGCCGGGAATTAAATTTAAAAAGGCTGTGGAACAGATTACCTATTCGGGAGATTACGGTATGGAAACCGGCCAGCCGGCTTATTACATTACAGAGAGGGCTGTGTTCAAGAGAGTTCCGAGAGGATTACAACTCATTGAGATTGCTCCGGGTGTAGACCTCCAAAAAGATATTCTCGATAAAATGGAATTTACGCCAATTATGGATGATATCCGGTTAATGGATGAACGCATCTTTAAAGACGCATTAATGAACCTGAATTTAGACGAGTAAAATGGCTTGGAGAATAGGATAAACAAAATTTAATAAATGAGCTTCCTTAAATCAACTGAAATCCCCGTAATCTGCACCATTACGGGGATTTTACTATTTTATTGGACAGTTATGGGAACCTGTTGTATACTTAGAATAATTGGAAATAATGGACTGATTTACGGGCAGAGGAGGTATGTGGCAGAATGTATCAGTATTTTATGGCTTCGCCGATTGGAAAGCTCCGGCTGGTTGAAGACGGCGGATTTATCAAGGAAATTTCATTGGCAGATGTGCCGGCGGCGAAGCTGAATTCAGAGGGGAAAATTATTAAGGCGGCGGAAACTTATGTTGGAGCGGCAACAGAAAAAACAGAGATATTGGCTGAGGCGGAACGCCAGCTCCGGGAATATTTTGCAGGGGTGAGAAAAAGCTTTGATTTGCCGCTGAAGCCGGATGGAACGGCTTTTTTTCAAAGTGTGTGGAATGAGCTGCAGGAAATTCCCTATGGCGAGACACGTACCTATGGAGATATCGCAAAGGCGGTTGGCAAGCCGACAGCGGCCAGAGCAGTCGGCATGGCAAACCATCATAATCCGATTATGATCGTGATTCCGTGCCATCGGGTGATTGGAGCGAACGGACAGTTGGTTGGATATGCGGGAGGCCTGGATGTGAAGCAGAGATTGATTGATTTGGAGAAGAACCATGGATGTTGAAGTTGTGAGACAGATGCTTATAGGGATAGCGGATGAGGATTATCGGGCCTTTCACAGCAAGCTGGTGCCGGGAACAGATAATATTCTCGGGGTGCGGGTGCCCGAACTGCGTAAGCTGGCGAAAAAACTGGTGAAAGAGGACTGGCGGGAATATTTTGACGCTGCGCCGAATCTGTATTATGAAGAGGATATGCTGCGCGGTTTTATGGTCGGATACGGGAAAATGGATTTGGAGGAACGGCTGGAGCGGATTCGTGGCTTTGTGCCGAGTATTCATAACTGGGCGGTCTGCGACTGTTTTTGCTCCACTTTAAAGTTTGCGGAAAAGAACCGGGAAATTGTCTGGGAGTTTTTGAAGCCCTACTTTATGTCGGAGGAGACCTATTATCGGCGTTTTGCTTCAGTAATGGCGTTGGATTATTATACTCTGCCTGAATATGCCCCGGCAGTCTTCGGCTATTTTGATGCGATGAAAAATCCCGATTATTATGTTCAGATGGCCGTTGCCTGGGCGATTTCAGTATTTTATGTTCATTTGCCGGAAATGACGGAAAGCTATATCAGGGAAAATCAGTTGGACGATTTTACCCACAATAAGGCGATTCAGAAAATATGTGAATCTTATCGAGTGGATAAGGGAACGAAAGCACGGCTCAGAACATTGAAACGGGGAAAATGATGAGGATAGGATATTTTGCGCTGACGGAGCAGGGCTTTGCGCTGGCACGCCGGCTGAATGAACAGTGGCCGGGAGAAATTTTTCCCAAAGCGGATTTAAAACAGCATATGGAGGAAGCCTGGGGACGGCTGGATGCCCTGGTGTGTGTGATGGCCGCCGGAATTGTGGTGCGCCATATGGCGCCTCTGCTTCGGGGAAAGGATAAAGACCCGGCAGTGATTGTCATGGATATACGGGGTCAATGGGTAATCAGCCTTTTATCCGGCCATCTTGGCGGGGCCAATGAACTGGCTGCCCGGCTGGCGGAAGTGACCGGGGGACATCCGGTGGTGACGACGGCTACAGATGTGGAAGGAATTATCGCCTTTGATGAGGCGGCGAAAAAGAATCAGTTATTGATTGAAAATCTGTCCGCGCTGAAATACGTCAGCGGGCAGATGCTTGACCGTGGAGAGGTCAAGGTTGTCATCGACCCTTTTTATATAGAAGAAAGAGCAGAAAAAACCCTTTATCTTCGGCCCCAGACACTGGTGCTGGGCGTGGGATGTAAAAAATCGATGGCGCCGGAGCGGATGGCGGAAGCCTTTCGAAGTTTTGCCGGGACATTCCTCCCGGATATACGGTGCATCCGGGCAGTGGCCACAGTGGACAGAAAAGCCGGAGAGGCGGCGATTCTTTCTCTGGCTGAAAGGCTGGAAGTCCCGCTGATGGTGATTTCAAGAAAAATGATAAGTCATCTGGATTTTGAGGCGGTGCCGGGAGGCCCGTTGGAAAATTCGCCTTTTGTGGAGAAGACCCTTGGCGTGGGTTCAGTGGCGGAGGCCAGCGCCTATCTGGCTGCAAAATCCATGGCAGGCGGAGCCTATGAAACGGGGCGGCAGGCCTCAGCCAAAGAGATGGCCCGTTTAAGCATAAAAAAACAAAAGTATGAAGGAATTACATTTGCGGCGGCGGAGATAAGGCAGACGATAGATTTATGAGTATACAATTAATCAGTGTCAGTCATAAGACGGCGGATTTGAATATACGAAGCTGTTTTGCGCTGACAAAGGAAAAACAAATTGAATATTTAGAGAACATGGTTTCCGGAGGATACATTGAAGAATGTGTCCTTTTGTCGACCTGCAACCGGTTGGAGGTCTATCTCTATGGCGGTGATGAGAATCAGCGGGAAATTTTTTATGAGGCGGCCCAGGGGCTGCTCCGGCTGCTTGAATTTCCGGCGGGGATTGACGGTGCGGAGTATTTGAGGTTTTATGAGGGTGAGAAGGCGGAACGACATCTTTTCATGGTGGCCGCCGGACTGGATTCCATGGTTATGGGTGAAGACCAGATTCTGGGACAGGTTAAGGAGGCGCAGCAGCAGGCAAGGGAAGCGGGAACCATCGGTACATTTTTGGATACCTGTTTCCGCTATGCGGTGACCGGCGCCAAAAAGGTTAAGACGGAGACAGCCCTGTCCAAAACTCCGGTATCCACGGCCACCATTGCCGTGAAAGCCGCGAGAGAATTTCTGGGTGATTTGAACGGAAAAAATGTGCTTCTCATCGGGGCATCAGGAAATATAGGAAACAGTATTTTAAAAAATCTTTTATCTGAAGGAGAAACTTCTATATATATGACGACGCGTCAGCGCTGTCACGGCGGGGAAAGCCATCAATATAAGGAAATCCCCTATGGCGAGCGTTACGCATGGCTGGACAGGATGGATGTTGTCATCAGTGCGACGGCCAGCCCCCATTACACGGTAACGGTGGAAAAGGTAAAAAAAGCGCTGGTTACAGAAAAATCCCGGGTTTTTGTGGATTTGGCTGTGCCGCCGGATATTGATAAACGGGTTCGGGAGCTTCCGGATACCGGCTATTATAATATCGATGATTTTGCCCGGGTTGCGGAGGAAAATAATCGAAAAAAAGAGCGGGAGGCGGCTGCTGCAGTGGATATTCTGGAAGATTATCGGGTTCAATTTAAAAAATGGATGATTTTTCAGAAATCTTTCCGGGATGTGCAGTGTATGAAAGAAAAAATATGCGCTCAGGCGGAGACGAAGGGAATGGATAAGGCGGTATCCCATTTCTTTTTTGCGCTGAGAGAGAGCCTTGAGCCAAATCAATTGGAAATATTTATGGAAGCTTTGAAGAAAGTTGAGGAATCGTATGAAAAGGATTGACGTGGTTGGATTTGGCCCGGGCGGCTATGAATATATGACGGTTCAGGCCGTTGAGGCGATGAAATCAGCGGATGTGATTGTCGGTTATACAACCTATATTGATTTGATTCGGAATCTGTTTCCGGAAAAAAATTTTTTGGATACGCCGATGACCCGGGAGGTAGAACGGTGCAGAATTGCTTTGGCAGAGGCTATGAAAGGAAAACAGGTTGCGCTGGTCAGCAGCGGCGACAGCGGCATTTATGGAATGGCAGGCATTATGCTCCAGGTGGTTCAGGCATCGGGAGAAGACATTCCGGTTCAGATTATTCCGGGGGTGACAGCCGCCAGCGCCGGAGCTTCCGTGTTGGGGGCCCCTTTGATGAATGATTTTGCCGTCATCAGCCTGAGTGATTTAATGGTACCCCTTGAGCAGATTATGAAGCGGGTGGAATGTGCCGCTGAGGGTGATTTTGTCATTTGTCTCTACAATCCAAAAAGCCGGAAAAGGAAGGATTATCTCGAAAAGGCGGCGGACATTATCCTGAAACTTCGGAAACCGGAGACCCCGGTGGGCATCGTGCGGCGGGCCGGACGGGAAAACGGTTCCTGGGAGCTGACCGCCTTAAAAGATTTGAAATATGCAGAGGTTGATATGTTTACGGTTGTTATTATAGGTAATTCCATGACCTATATCCGTGATGGAAAGATGCTCACACCGAGGGGCTATGTACTTGAGGAGGTATGAAAATGGCTGTATTTCCAATGTTTATTGAATTAGAAAACGAAACCTGTCTGATTATCGGCGGCGGTAAGGTGGCCCTTCGAAAAGCGGAGGTGCTTTTGGATATGGGAGCGGAAGTCCATGTCATCAGCCGGGAATTTGAGCCGGAATTGGAGGAATGTCAGTCTCCGGGGCGGCTGGAATGTCATGCGGTGGATGGAGGACCGCTGGCAGCGGCTGTATGGCTGGAGCAAAATGCCCGGAAAGAGGGCATAGGCAATGTGGTCATGCTCATCTGTGCGACGGATGATGAGCGCATAAACCATCAGATGGTTTTATGGGCCAGAAAGAACCGGATTCCGGCAAATTCGGCAACTAATCCGGCGGACTGTGATTTCTATTTTCCATCGGTGGTACGCCGGGGGAATCTGATGGTCGGCGTATCGACGGGGGGACGGACTCCGGCCTTGTCCAGAATGGTGTCACGGCAGATTCAGGAAATGCTGCCGGAATGGTATGAGACATTGGCGGAAACAGGCGTTGAGGCAAGGGAGCGTATCCATCAGGCGACCGTGGATTCAGGCGAACGGAAGGAAATTTTGGTAAAAGTTCTTAAAGCGGCGTTGGAAGATAAAGGGCGTTTGACGGAGGAAGATATCGACAGAATTATTCAGGATAACCGGACAGGAGAAAAAAATGGCAGATAAAATCCGAATTGGAACGCGAAAAAGTCTGTTGGCCCGGGTTCAGACCCGGATTGTCGCCGAAAAGCTGAAAGATATAGCGCCGGAGACAGAGATTGAGATTATTCCTATAGTTACAGAAGGGGATTTGCGGCTGGATAAATCTCTGGGAAGTTTTGGCGGTAAAGGTGTTTTTACAAAGGAATTGGAACAGGCTCTGCTGGATGGCAGAATTCACATGGCGGTACACAGTGCAAAGGATATGCCGGTGGATTTCCCGGCGGGACTTACTCTTGGCGCTGTTGTTGAGCGGGCCGAATGGGAAGATATGGTTGTGACGGCAGATGGGAAGGGCTTAAAGGAAATGACTCCGGGAACAGTCATCGGTACAGGAAGTCTGAGGCGCAGTTTACAGCTTAAAATGCTGAATCCGGGGATTCGGACAAAGGAAATCCGGGGAAATGTTCAGACCCGTCTGCAGAAGTTAAAAGAAGGGCAGTATGATGCCATCGTTTTGGCCCGGGCCGGAATTGAGCGGCTTCGCCGGGATGGAGAAAAGCATACGAATCCGGAAGGAATAGATGAAGATTTTTACAGACAGTTTTATTATGAGATTTTAGATACAGAAGATTTTCTTCCGGCGGCCGGACAGGCGATTTTGGCCGTGGAGGTTTCGAAAAAGGCGCTGGAAGATAAAAATTTTGCGGAAATTTGCCGGAAACTGAATCAAAAAGAAGCGGAATATCAGCTTTTGGCGGAGCGGAGTTTTCTAAAGAATATCGGCGGCGGCTGCAATGCCCCGGTCAGCGCTTTTTCATGGCTGGAGGGAGAACAGCTTTTTATGAAAGCCGGTTTTGCCGGAGATGGTGAGCATATGATTTTTAATAATATACAGGGCAGGGCTGCGGATGCGGAGAAGCTCGGAGAGGAACTGGCGGAAAGTCTGCGGATGTCGGAATCTAAGCCTGAAAAAAAGCAGCCGGGCAAGGTGTTCCTGGTTGGCGCAGGCCCTGGAGATGCGGGGCTTGTGACGGTGAAAGGACTTTGGTGTATTCGACATGCGGATGTGATTGTTTATGATTATCTGGCGTCCGATACGCTGCTGAATGAGGCCGGGGAACATGCGGAACTGGTTTATGCCGGGAAGCAATCGGGCCATCATCATATGAGCCAGGAGGAAATTCAGGAGATTTTGTTGGAAAAAGCCTTTGAGGGAAAAATGGTTGTCCGCTTGAAGGGCGGCGACTCCTTTATTTTTGGCAGAGGCGGTGAGGAGGCCCTTGCCCTCCGAACAGCGGAAATTCCCTTTGAGATTGTTCCGGGGGTTTCCTCTGCCTATAGTGTTCCGGCCTATGCGGGAATTCCGGTAACTCACCGGGGAGCTGCTTCTCAGGTTCATTTTATTACCGGGCATGAGCAGGCGGCCGGAAGCGTCGGCGAAACATGCAGCGTGGATTATGCCGGGCTGGCGAAATGCGGCGGTACGCTGGTCTTCCTTATGGGGATAAAACGGATGGAGGAAATTTGCGGCGCGCTGATTCAAAGGGGCAAAGATAGAAATACACCGGCGGCGGTCATTCAAAATGGGACGACAGGCCGGCAGAAAGAGGTAACGGCAACTCTTGGAACTATAGCGGAGACCTGTAAAAAGGCTGGAATTCAACCGCCGGGTATACTTGTCATCGGAGAAGTCGCAGGACTTTCAGAAAAGCTTCGGTGGCGGCAGCAGCTGCCCCTCAGCGGAAAACGGGTCATTTTAACCGGGACAGGGGATTTGGTGCGCAGACAGCATCAGAGTCTTTCTGAAAAAGGGGCGGAAGCCATTGATTTAAGTCTGATTTATATAGAACCGGCGGCGGATAAGGAACTCCGGCCGGTGATTCAAGGTGTGGGAAGTTTTTCCTGGCTGGTTTTCACAAGCAGCAACGGCGTGGCTCTCTTTTTTGAATCCGTGAAAAAATTTGACGTTGATTATCGGCGGCTGGCCCATTTGAAATTTGCCGTGGTGGGACCGGGAACAGGAGATATGTTGAGAAGTTACGGATTTCGGGCAGACTATATGCCGGAAAGATATGCTTCAGAAAGTCTGGCTCAGGGACTGGCAGAGCAGACAGCTTCTTCGGACAGGGTGCTTGTTTTTCGTGCAGAAGAGGGCTCAAAGTCCCTGAATCACTGTTTTGAATCAAAGGGAATTCATTATAAAGATGTGTCCGCCTATACAACCCGGGTTGACCGGCGCAAACAGGATTTGCTGCTTCGGGCCATAAAAGACGCAGATTATATAACCTTTGCCAGCGGGTCGGCTATAAGAGCCTTTGCCGAAATGACAGAGGGCTTGACAGAATATCCGAAAGTTATCTGTATCGGCCCTGTGACGGCCAAAGAGGCGGAGAAGGCAGGGCTTTCGGTGGCGGCAACGGCTGAAAAATATACGATTGAGGGGCTGACCGATTGTTTATGCCAGCTTCAGAACAGGGAGTGAGAAGGAATGGATATGATAAGACGCCCGAGGCGGCTGAGAAGTTCTCAGGCCATTCGGGATATGATACATGAATATGATGTGGAGCTTTCGGATTTAATTTATCCGGTGTTTGTGGTCGAGGGAACGGCGGTGAAGGAAGAGATTCCGTCCATGCCGGGAATTTACCACTATTCATTGGATACCTTCAAAATCCATCTGAAGGAGATATGGGACAGCGGTGTCCGGGCTATTTTGTTTTTTGGCGTGCCGGAGCATAAGGATGCGGTGGGAAGCGAGGCCTATAACCCGGATGGCCTTGTTCAGAGGGCGATTCGCATGACAAAGGAAAACTATCCGGAAATCATTTGTATTGCCGACATTTGCCTTTGCGAGTACACCAGCCATGGACATTGCGGCCTTATTCATGGGGGAAAAGTCTTAAATGATGAAACGCTGGAATTACTGTCAAAGGCGGCAGTCAGTTGTGCGGCAGCCGGTGCGGACATTGTGGCGCCGTCGGATATGATGGATGGACGCATCGGCCACATGCGTCATATGCTGGATGCCAATGGTTTTGCCGATGTGCTGATTATGGCTTACAGCATTAAATATGCGTCGGCATTTTACGGCCCCTTCCGGGAGGCGGCCCATTCCGCCCCTTCCTTTGGCGATAGGAAATCCTATCAGATGGACTGGCGCAACAAAAAGGACGCCATCATCGAAGCGGAGCTTGATATGGAAGAGGGCGCCGATATTCTTATGGTGAAACCGGGACTGGCCTATCTGGATATATTAAAGACTATTGCTGATGCGTTCCCGCTGCCGGTATGCACTTACAGTGTCAGCGGTGAATATTCCATGATGAAAGCGGCGGCTCTCAATGGCTGGATTGATGAAAAACGGGTTGTCATGGAGTCGATGACGGCGATGAAACGGGCCGGGGCAAAAATGATTATTACCTATTATGCGCTGGACATTGCCCGGTGGCTGAAGGAGTGAGAATTCATGGATAAGAGTCAGGAAATATTTGAAAAAGCCTGCCGGTTGATGCCGGGCGGTGTGAGCAGTCCGGTCCGGGCTTTCCGGGCAGTGGGCATGACGCCGAGATTTATTGAGCGGGCGAAGGGCAGCCATATTTATGATGTGGACGGCCATGACTATATTGATTATATCGGTTCCTGGGGGCCGATGATTCTGGGACACGCCCACCCGGAAGTGGCGGAGGCGGTCTGCCGGGCCGTATACCGGGGAACAAGCTATGGTGCGCCGACGGAAGGGGAGGTTACTCTCTGTGAAATGATTATCGATGCGGTTCCTTCTGTGGAAATGGTACGGCTGGTGAATTCGGGAACCGAGGCGGTGATGAGCGCCATCCGTGCGGCCCGGGGCTATACGGGCCGGGATTATATTGTTAAATTTGAGGGCTGTTATCACGGTCATTCCGACGGCCTTCTGGTGAAAGCCGGTTCCGGCTTGATGACCCAGAATGTGCCGGACAGCGCCGGTGTGCCGGAAGCCTATGCGTCTAAAACATTGACGGCGGTTTATAATGATTTGGATAGTGTGAAGGCTTTGTTTGAAGCCTGCGGAAATCAGATTGCCGCCCTTATTGTGGAGCCTGTGGCGGCAAATATGGGTGTTGTTCTTCCAAAGCCGGGATTCCTTGAGGGACTGCGAAAAATCACGGAGGATTATGGAAGTCTTCTTATTTTTGATGAGGTCATCACCGGTTTTCGCCTTGGCTATTCGGGAGCCCAGGGCTATTACAATGTTCTGCCGGATATGACGACCATGGGAAAAATTATTGGCGGAGGCATGCCGCTGGCAGCCTATGGCGGCCGGAAAGAGATTATGGAAATGGTTGCGCCGTCCGGCCCGGTCTATCAGGCGGGAACACTTTCGGGAAATCCGGCGGCGGTGGCAGCCGGAATAAAAACGCTGGAAATATTAAAAAATCACCCGGAGATTTATGTCCGGGCTGAATCGCAGGCAGCAAAGTTGGAAAAAGCCTTTCTTGAAAACATAAAGAAATACGATGTGGCTGCGGTGTGCAATCGAATCGGTTCATTGATGAGCATATTTTTTACGAAACAGCCGGTGACGGATTATTCTTCGGCAGCGTCTTCCGATTTGAAACGTTTTAAAGAATATTTTGCGGCAATGCTGGCCGGGGGAATTTATATTGCGCCATCCCAGTTCGAAGCCCTGTTTGTCAGCGGGGTACATTCGGATGAGGATATTTGCCGGACAGAGCTTGCCATCGGAAAGGCTTTGGGACAATGGCAGAGATAATGCGCTGGCTGGTTATTGGCGGCACCAGTGAATCGGTGGACGCTGTGCGATACCTGCTGTCGAAAAATGCGGATATTATCGTGTCAGCCGCCACAGAGATGGGAGCCGCACTGTATGATGGCTTTGATGTCAGACTGTGGGTCGGCTATTTGAATCAGGAGGCATTTTCCCGAAAAATGGCGCTGGAGGGTGTGACTCATGTATTGGATGCTTCCCATCCCTATGCGGTGGAGGTGACCCGGACAGTGAAGGCGGCCTGCCGCGAACTGGGTCTGGAATATTTCCGCTACACCCGCCGGGATGGCTTTTCGGATGTTCTCTCAAAACAGGAAAATCAGGGCCGGATGCCTCAAATATATCCGGCGGAAGACAGTTTGGAGGCGGCCCGGATTTTGAATCGGCTGCCGGGAAAGGCAGCGCTTTTGACGGGAGTAAAAACCCTGTCCGTTTATCGGGATGGGGTGAAAGATTTTCAAAAACGCTGTTATGCCCGAGTGCTGGATAACGAAGCGTCAAAAATTCAGTGCCGGGAGATTTTTCAGGAGGAAAGTCATTGGAGAGCCCAGATGCCGCCCTTTGATGTTGAGGCAAACCGTCTTTTTTTGAGACAAAGCGGGGCAAAGCTGCTGGTTACGAAGGACAGCGGCGCAGCCGGAGGTCTGCCGGAAAAACTGGAGGCGGCCCGGCTGGAGGGCGTTTCAGTGATTTTGATTCGCAGGCCGGATGAAAAGGATATTTTAGAAAGTCTGAACAGATTGGATGTGTACTTTGCATGACAGAACATTTTATGAAAAGGCTGATGATTGGGGGAACCCAGAGCGGCTGCGGTAAGACAACGGTGACAGCGGCGGTGCTCGCGGCCCTGACTGCCCGAAAGATGAAACTGGCGCCTTATAAATGCGGCCCGGACTATATTGACCCCATGTTCCATCGTCGAATCACAGGCACACCGTCCATTAATCTGGACAGTGTTTTTTTAGAGCCGGAAAAACTTCGAAAGATTTTTGCATGGCATATGAAAGAAAGCGATATGGCTGTCATCGAAGGCGTCATGGGATATTATGACGGCCAGGGCAAAGGGGACAGAGGAAGCAGCTATCATGTGGCCTCGATAACGAAAACTCCGGCAGTGCTCGTAGTGCGCCCGGAGGGAACTGCTTTGTCTGCAGCGGCGATGGTTCAGGGCTTTAAAAATTTTCGAGAAGAGTCCATGCTTCGGGGCGTTATCCTCAATGGTATCCGGGAGGGCATGTATCCTTTCTATCGGGAGATGATTGAGGAGGAAACCGGACTGAAAGTCTATGGCTTTTTGCCGAAGGAGTCAAATGTTTTTTTAGAGAGCCGACATCTCGGGCTTGTGACAGCGGCAGAACAGGAGAGTTTATCCGAAAAACTGGTTCTGCTCGGAGCAATGGCAGAAAAATATATCGATTTGGACGGCCTGATTGGATTGGCCGGGACGGCGGAACCTTTTGAGCCGATGAATGCCTTTGGGGAGTTTCCAACGATGGGAAATGTCCGGCTGGCTGTGGCTTTCGACGAGGCTTTCTGTTTTTATTATGAGGATAATCTGGAAATGCTGCGCCGTTTTGGAGCAGAAATCATACCCTTCAGTCCTTTGCACGATGTCTGCCTGCCGGAACATATTCATGGAATTTATATCGGCGGCGGTTATCCGGAGATTTATGCGGAGCGACTTTCGGAAAATGAATCCATGCGGATGGATATTCTCCGGGCTGGCCGTCGGGGCCTTCCAATCATTGGAGAGTGCGGCGGATATATGTACTTATGTGGGAGTATTCAGTCCTGGCCTATGGTGGGGCTTGTGCCGGGGAAATGCCGGATGACGGAAAAATTGGGGCCCTTTGGCTATGTGCGTGGAACCTGCCGGAAAGACAGCCTGATCGGAAAGGAAGGAGAGACCTTTGCGGCGCATGAGTTTCATTATTCACTGATGGCGGATGGCGGAGAGGATTTTCTGTTGTCGAAGCCGGGACGGCGGAGCTGGAGCGGCGGAACAGCCGGGGGAAATATTTATGCAGCCTATCCTCATTTATATTTTTATGCCAATCCGGAAATCCCAAAAAGATTCGTGGGGGCAATGGAGGTATTCAGGCAGACAGAACAGACGGCAGCGCTGATTAGACAGCCTGGACCGGCGATGGAGGAAAAAATATAATGATAATTGACCGGATAATTAAATTATTTCTGGCATTTTTGCTGGATTCGGCCTTTGGAGACCCGGTTTGGCTGTATCATCCGATACGCATTATTGGAAAATGGATTTCTTTTATGGAAAAGGCCCTGCGCCGAATCTTTCCCGGAGGCCGGTCCGGAGAAAGGATGGCCGGCGCTGTTTTACTTGTGATGGTTGTCCTTCCGGCCTTTTTAATTCCGGGCGGACTTCTTTATATGGCCGGAAAAATTCATCCATGGGCAGCCTGGATTTTGGAAGTGTTCTGGATGTATCAGATTTTTGCAATGAAATGTTTGAAGGCGGAGGCTTTAAAGGTATATGATGCTCTGGCGAAACAGGATTTGCTTTTGGCAAGACAGCGGTTGTCCTGGCTTGTGGGCCGGGACACGGAAAATCTTTCGGCGGAGGAAGTCGTTAAGGCGACGGTGGAAACAGTGGCAGAAAATACAACCGATGGCGTCGTTGCACCGATGGTTTTCATGGCTGTCGGCGGTGCGCCTTTAGGCTTTGCCTATAAAGCCATCAATACGCTGGATTCTATGGTCGGCTATCGGAATGATAAGTACCGGTATTTTGGAACGGCTTCGGCCAGAGCTGATGATGTTGTGAATTTTATTCCGGCCCGTCTGACCGGAATCCTGATGGTTATCGCGGCGGCCCTGTGTCGTTATGATGTTTCCGGGAGCTGGCAGTGTTTCCTCCGTGACCGGAATAAACATTTAAGTCCAAACAGCGCCCAGACGGAAAGCGCCTGCGCCGGAGCTTTAGGCATTCAGCTTGGAGGAACCCATGATTATTTTGGAAAACCCGTCGAAAAACCAACCCTCGGCGATGCAAAACGAAAGGCTGTGCCGGAGGATATAAGGCGGGCAAACCGGCTGATGACGGCAACAAGCGTACTTGCCCTTATTTTGGCAGAAGTTCTGCTGAAATGGCTTGAAGGAATCGGATAGAAGCCCTTTTGTCGATGAAAAATAGGAGTTCGACAGCGGCTTTTGACAGAATCCACAACCCTTTTATGGTAACCTGTTCTTGTTATACATAGAGATTTATGTTACCATAAAGGAGGAAGATTATTGAAAAACAGAGAAGAGCAGAAAAAAGTGC
>ERZ809224.544-NODE-544-length-34814-cov-26.936851_pt1 | contig 34814 bp, 30 predicted proteins | sample MGYA00520513_ERZ809224 | MGnify/ENA primary metagenome ERZ809224 (study PRJEB31576, sample SAMEA3212658) | Homo sapiens | biome: human-gut; feature: human gut; material: fecal | place: Sweden | collected 2012 ... | reverse complement strand
TATTATATCACACTCGGCGGTTTTTGGCACCTTTTTCTGTGCGGTATTGCCTTAGTTTTTTCAGCACCAACCCGGTCGACTTTTGCCGATATACATTCGCAAATCCGCCATTCCCGATTGGCTCTAAATCGTCATTTTCTTTAACCAGGTGATAGCGCCCACTACTTCGGTATATTTTACATAAATCTCTGTGGATAATACGGTTAAACTCGGCGTATATCGTTTCAATCTTTTCGGCAGCCTCTACTTCTGATAGTGATTGTTCCTGCATTAAGTAATCTTTTCCAAGAACAATGTTGAAAAACCTATCTATTTGGCGGCTGTTGATCAGATCCACAAGTTTATCGTGAACATACGCCCATCTTGACGGAAATCCGGAACGATAGACATCTTTAGTTCCGAAATTGGCGTTAAAGAACTCTACCAGTTTGTACCCTTGTTTGTAAGTGTAAAAGCCAGCAGTATCACCACAGAAAATATTTGATATTTCTTTTAATGAATCTGAACTGAGCATATTGTATCCTTTCTATTTTGCAGGTTCAAATGTTAGTAGCTTGTCCCGATAATACTCATACTGCCTTTGCCTTGCTTCGATTTCTGCGGTGAGATCAGAGTAAAGATCATTATAGTGGGCATTAAGACGGTCAAGAGTAGACACTATACGTTCTTGTTCAGCAAGTGGAGGTAAAGGAATTGTGAATTTCTTCATTTCTGAAGCTAAAATATGTTTTACAGTTCCACCTGTTGTAATTCCTCCCAGCTTTTTCTTTCCTTCGGTAGTATGCAGGTAATGAACAACATACTTCGAGCTACAATTTCCCCCGTTGCTCATTATAATCAACGCATGGCAATTGGCTCCCACATATTGCTCTGTAACAACAGCGCACTCACCAACATGACCAGATTGCACCATCAATATATCATTTAACTTTAGCTCATTTCTAATGTGTTTTTGATGGAATTCCGGTGTGATATAGCAGAAATCATTATCAGATATTATCCCATCGTGAATATTAGTTCCTTTTAGATAGCGTATACCGTTATCTTCCGTTGTAAAGAAGGGAGTTGCGGTACCAACAAAACCATTTCTGATATGAGGGAAGTAGTCGCCCAATTTTACTTGCAGCACATCACCTGTGAAGCTTAATAACTGATCTCTGTAATATTCGTACTGCTTCTTCTTTACGGTAAACTCTGCAGTAAGTTTTGCGGTAAGTTTTGCAGTAAGTTCTGTGAAATTATCCAGAATACGAACAATTTCACACTGAACAGCAGGAGGGGGAACAGGAACAGAATAGCGTAATACAGCATCCTTGCTCCCTCTCGGCATCTTCGCACCTTTACAATTTTGAATATCATAGTAGAAAAACTGCTCTGACGAAAGAACATAGTAAAGATACTTCGGTAGTAGATTAGCTTCGTCATCAATTTGAATGGTGAGAACATCTCCGTTTGTGCCGCCATCACAATCTGCTAACCAGATTTTACGAAGATATGGACGAATGTTGCCAATTAGAATATTACCAGGATGAAAAGCTATCACTACTCCACTTGTAGGAACACTCGTCGCAAGCGTTTTACCCATTTTGTTTTGCAGCAGATTTTCTACGCCCACATAGGTGTTTTCATCGACATCAGCTGCATCAATTCGATCTTTGGCATAGTGAGCCACTTCCCCCAACTCACAGAACCGCACTCCATCTGGGCAATGCTTATGTATCAATTCATTCAGTTTATTCATTCTTCTTCACCCCCGTTGCTAAAGCCGATTGCATTCAACGCCTTCTTGATTTCGGCATTACTCTTGAGTTCTTCCTCGATTTTCTTTACATTATCCATGATACCCACGACCAATCTGCGCAAAGGCTCATATTCCCGCAAAGCCGTTTCTTCATCCGCATTTCCGTGGGCGATTTCGCTCAGCTTTTGAAAAAGCTTGTACCCGTTATCAGAATAGATGACAGGAATAATGGCGCATTTTTCGTCAACCGCTTTCAGCACCTGAGCAAAGGGCTTTGTGCGGCCGTCCGTTTTCCCCTTGGGGTAAATATCAACACCAGCCTTTTTTCCTACATCTATGGTGATCTGTTCCAGAATGGATCGTAAGTAGATGATAGAACCTGCGCCCAGGCGCTCTTTATGTGCGATCTCTGCTTTGCCCAGCCATTCCGAAAATTTATCCTCCGTCTCAATCGGAAGCTTGATCTGTTCAGGTAGCTTAAAATTCTGCTTAATCACATGGACATTGGGGGTTGCCGAAAAAATATCATCTGCACCAACCAAAAACCAAGCCTGAACGCAGTGGTTGCATTCCCTGCATGCTGGATTATCCTTTTCGTAGTCCATACATTGCAGTTCACAATCAATACTGATCATTTGGTTGTTGATGATTAAACAATGCAGTTTCCGGGGAGAAACGAAAGAGACACTGTCCTGGCATACTGTTGAGTAAAACGGAAGAATGATCTTGCCAATCTGGATTTCGATGAAATCACCGGCAGAAATCAATCGAATATCCTCCGTTTCCTCTTCGGGAGAAGTCGTATATTTGTCCCAATCAATAAAGGACTCAATTTCTCCGTGATTCTCACCTTTATCAGATAATCTACTGCTGAGTCTCATATATCATCCCTCTAATTCTGCGATGATTTTTGCGATCTCGGCCCGAAGAACCTGCTCCCTTGCCACAATTCTCTCAATTTCTGCGTTCAGCTTCACGATATCGATAACTTCTCTGGTATCTTCCTGCTCAACGTAGTTACTAACAGAGAGGTTATAATCATTATCCTTGATCTCCTGATAGTCAACGCACCGGGCAAAATGCTTGTTATCCGCACGGGACATAAACTCACCCACGATACGAGCGATATTGTCCTCGGTCAGCTTGTTGTTGTTGGTTACCTTTTCGCACTCCTTCGAAGCATCAATGAACAATGTACGGTTGTCCATCTTGTTGCGTTTCAGAACCATAATGCAGGTTGCAATGGTGGTTCCGAAGAACAAATTGCTCGGCAGCTGGATGACACAGTCGATGAAGTTGTTATCGACCAGATACTGCCGGATTTTCTTCTCAGCACCACCACGGTACATAATGCCGGGGAAGCAAACGATTGCAGCAGTTCCATTGGTAGACAGCCACGCTAGGGAATGCATAATAAACGCAAGGTCAGCCTTGGACTTCGGCGCAAGCACACCGGCAGGAGAGAAGCGGGGGTCATTGATTAGAACGGGATCATCGTCGCCTGGCCATTTGATAGAATACGGCGGGTTGGACACAATAACCTCGAAAGGCTCATCATCCCAATGCTGCGGAGATATCAAGGTATCCTCATGGGCGATGTCAAACTTGTCGTAGTCGATATCATGCAGGAACATGTTGATCCGGCACAGGTTGTAGGTGGTCAGGTTGATCTCCTGACCATAGAAGCCCTGTCGAACATTCTCTTTACCGAGAATCTTGGCAGCCTTCAGAAGCAGCGAGCCTGAGCCGCAGGCGGGGTCATAGACCTTGTTGACTTCAGTTTTCCCGACAACTGCAATACGGGTCAGCAGTTCAGAGACTTCCTGGGGGGTGAAGAACTCTCCACCGCTTTTACCTGCATTCGATGCGTACATGCCCATCAGATACTCATAAGCATCACCAAACGCATCGATGGAACTTTCTTTGTAGTTGCCTAGGTTCATGTCCGCAACGCCCTCAATTAGTTTAACGAGTTTTGCATTACGCTTGGCAACGGTGGCCCCCAGTTTATTGCTGTTGACATCAATATCATCAAACAGACCTGCGAAATTGTCTTCACTCTCACTACCTTTGGTAGTGTCAAGAATTTTTCGCACTTTAGTTTGCAGCCCCTGGCATGAATGAGGTCAGCCAGCAATGGAGGCATCCTCAAAGGCAACCTCCAGGTGCTTCATATTCATATACTTTTTGTTGCCCCATTGGGTGCCGGCCACATGGCGCAGCCGGGCACAGACCAGCATCAGAGCAGAATTGCCGTCCGGGAAACTGCCCACTACACGAGTGCGGCGGCGGATCTCCCGGTTCAGCCGCTCAATGACATTATTGGTGCGGATGCGAGTCCAGTGTTCACTGGGAAAATCACAGTAAGTCAGCGTTTCCTCAATGCCATCCTCCACCTTCTTGGCGGCCTCTTGTAGCTTCATGAAACGCAGCTCCTCCACCACTGCCGTGGCCTTCTCCCGGGCAGCTTTCTTGCTTTCTTGAGCGTGGATCGCCTTGAGCATTTTAGCTACCAACTTCACCTTGGAGCGAGGCGTAACGGAGAACACGTTGCGGTAAAAGTGGACGGTGCATCTTTGGTATTTGGCCTCGGGGAACACTTCACCCACAGCCTCCAGCATACCAAGGCACTTGTCACCAACCACCAGCTTGACCCCGTCCAAGCCACGGCCACGGAGCCATTGGAAGAAACTGACCCAGCTGGCCTTGTCCTCTTTCATGCCCTCTGCAGCACCCAGAACTTCTCGGTATCCGTCCTCATTCACCGCAATTGCCACCAGAATAGCCACATTTTCAAACTCTCCGCCCCAGTTGCGGCGCAGATAGAGCCCATCCACATAGACATACGGATAGCGTCCGCCCTGCAAGGGCCGGTTCCGCCAATCCTCAATGTGGACATACGCTTTCTTGTTCAGTTCACTGATGGTGGAGGGAGAGACCTTACTGCCCCAGAGGGTCTCGGTAATATCCTCTACACGCCGGACGGATACCCCCGCCAGATACATCTCAATGAGGGCTTCTTCCACACTGCTTTCCCGGCGGCGGTATCGCTCAATGATGGCGGTCTCAAAGGAGATTCCCTTGAGCTTGGGCACCTTGAGGGTAACGTCCCCGGAAGTCGTAGTGAGGTTGCGGCTGTAGTGTCCGCTGCGGTAGCCCTGGCGCTGCTCATTGCGCTCGTATCGAGCCGCCTGAGTCAGCTTCTCCGCCTCGGCCTCCAACAGTTCGTTGAGGGTTTCCTCTACACTTCCGCGCACCAGCTCCTTAATCTGCCCCTTGATCACTTCTTCATTTAGCTGTACAATTTTCTCGGACATGGTTTGCTGTCTCCTTTCAGAATGGTGTGTCACGACTTCATTCTACCAGAGATTTGCAAACCATGTCTCTTTGTCTTTTTGCGAAACTTATTCTACCTTATCCTACCTTTGGCAGATTCCTCAATATGCTTAAAGATCGTTTCCAGGGTCATGTTCAGGTTTTCGTCATTTTTTGCTCTATTCTTTACATTGCAGAAAAGCTCAGAGGGGAGAATAAAGAAACCCTTGGTTTGGACCAGGTCTTCACGGGCTTGCTCTGCATCTTCATCAGAAAGTTCCGCATAGTTAAAGCCTTCGTTACCGGCTTCAGCTTCGCCCTCATTGATATAGTTGGCCAGATTTTCAGAAATATAGCGATAGAACATCATGCCTAACACATAAGATTTGAAATCCCATCCGTCTACACTGCCACGCAGTTCATCAGCAATCGCCCATATTGCACGATGGAGCTCCTCACGCTCCTGGTCTTTTCTAATATCAGCCATTCCTTTTCCCTCCATTTATACGTCCCATCGCTTTTTTGTATTTATCGGGGTCCTTCAAGTACGCCGTAGCTGCTTCGTTGAAAAAATCGGCAAGCGAGCTATCATCCTGGAGCAACGCCAGCTTTAATTGCTTATGTAACGATGCAGGCAATCGTACCTGTACCTGCTTATCTCGATCCGACCTAGAATCTGTTTTCTGCATCGCTTGCTTCACCTCCAAATGATATCATTATATCATGATATAATGATATCATAGTGGATTAAAAAAGTCAACTTAACACCCAGTAAGCAAATAAAAATACCGCCTAATATTGAAGCAATTGCAACATTAGGCGGTATTATTTTCTTCGCTATTTCTGCAAATCACAGTGCTTATCGGTCATTACCAATGATGAACATCGCGATGTTTCCTTTGCTTGCGGTGCAGGATCCGCATTTTCACTGGCCTTGCTCTTTAAGTAATAAACGGTGTTTTCTGTATGGATGCAGAGGTCATCCTCTCCCTCGACGGTTAGAACATGGGACAGAACAATTCTGTGCAGACCGAAAATATGGTCGCCCACATCTACCAGGAGAGCACCGGACTGGCCAAGCTTCAAAGTCATAATTTGGCATTCTCTGCCGAGGATGGTTTCATGTACGCTTTTAATTACACCATCTTTTGGTTCAATGTGGTCGATGATATAGTGTCGGCGGTCAGCGATAAAGTGGCGCACTACGATCCCTCCCCGAAAAGCCCCAACATCAGATGTGCGCCATACTGAAGACCATCCAGGAATGCTTTATGTTCATAGGCGGTACAGAGACTGCAGCAGAGGTTAAATACAGCGTTGTTATCTTCTAATGGCAAATGCCCCAGGAGGTTATCTAACTCCCGGAAGCCATCCCGGATGTCAGATGGGTCGGATTCATGGGATTCCTGATAGGCTTGGTAAAGTTGATCCAGGACGGTTTCGCAGTCACTGTCGCCGGAGTCAAAGGGGTGTGCTTCGATGTAGGCTTTCAGCCGTTGGGCAATGTTATCCATTGTAGATCAACTCCTCTCTTATGATCTCTTCTGCTCTGGCAGCGATGCTGTTCATACGCTGAGTCCAGCTGATGGGATCGGCAGCTTTCAATGTTTCTGTGATGCCTTCTGTAGATTTCAGTTGGACAATCAGGGTTTCCATGCGCTGCTGGGCCTGCTCGTTCAGGTCAGCAAGATATGCCCAGAGGTTGCCGGACAGAACCAAGTTGTTGAACTGGATTGGGTGGTGTTCTTTGAGGTAACCCCGGTGCAAACGGCCCCATTTACCGATGGACCGGTTTCCCTCCGGTAGCTTCAGATCCGGGATGAAGTAGTCCCCGGAGCGGATGTAATGGATGTTCATAGTCATTCCTCCTTTGCTAGCTTCATCATAGCAAAACAGGTACTGTTCGTCGAATGTACGAAAGATTTCCTCCTAAACGCAAAAAATCCCCGGTTCCGAAGAACCGAGGATTCTGGTGGATGCCTGAGGATTCGAACCTCACGCCTATGCCCCTCTATGTTAACGCACTTTGCCCTTCACAACAGCCTTCAGCTACCTCAACAGCACCCACATAAGACGGCGGATAAATCCCCAGGAACACCTATCAAAACCATACAAATCATCAATACATACAATCCTTTCATTTCACATTTAAGTTCAAATCCATTTTTGAATTTCTTAATAATCGACAGAGTTGAGTTGGCTATCACTACGAGCAAAGCGCAAATAAAGGACTATATTGATTTTATCACAAATTGCGTCATATTGCAAGAAATCCCCGGCTCGGATGAGCCGGGGATCAATGTTAGATATACAGATTCACTACAAAGTCTGTGAACTTGTGGACGCGACGCTTTTTATCCTTGGAATAAGCATATTCCTTAGCATCCAAGGCCGTGACCGTAAAGCTTGCAAACCTTTGGTAGCTTAGTTCCTGCCATCCTTGATAGCAGCCTGCGCGGCGGCGAGACGGGCGATGGGCACACGGAAGGGGCTGCAGGAAACATAGTCCAGACCGATCCGGTGGCAGAACTCCACGCTCATGGGGTCGCCGCCGTGCTCGCCGCAGATGCCGCAGTGCAGCTCCGGACGAACCTTCTTGCCCTTCTCCACAGCCATCTGCATCAGGGCACCGACGCCGGTCTGATCCAGCTTGGCGAAGGGGTCGTTCTCGAAGATCTTGGCGTCGTAGTAGGCAGCCAGGAACTTGCCCGCGTCGTCACGGCTGAAGCCGTAGGTCAGCTGGGTCAGGTCGTTGGTGCCGAAGCAGAAGAACTCCGCTTCCTTGGCGATCTCGTCGGCGGTCAGGCAGGCGCGGGGGATCTCGATCATGGTGCCGACCTCATAGTGCAGCTGGGCACCGGCTGCGGCGATCTCGGCGTCCGCCGCCTTGACCACCACGTCCTTGACGAACTTCAGCTCCTTGGCGTCGCCGGTCAGGGGGATCATGATTTCAGGCACCAGCGTCCAGTCGGGGTGACGACCCTTCACTGCCAGCGCCGCGCGGATGACGGCCTTGGTCTGCATGGCGGCGATTTCGGGGTAGGTGACCGCCAGACGGCAGCCGCGGTGACCCATCATGGGGTTGAACTCGTGCAGGGAAGCAATGATATCCTTGATCTGCTGAGCGGTCTTGCCCTGCGTCTTGGCCAGCTCGGCGATCTCTTCCTCGGTGTTGGGGACGAACTCGTGGAGCGGGGGGTCCAGGAACCGGATGGTCACGGGGTAGGACTCCATGGCCTCGTACAGCGCCTCGAAATCGGCCTGCTGCATGGGCAGTATCTTGGCCAGAGCGGCCTCCCGCTCCTCAACGGTGTCGGAGCAGATCATTTCCCGGAAGGAGGCGATACGGCCTTCCTCGAAGAACATGTGCTCGGTACGGCACAGGCCGATGCCTTCAGCGCCCAGCTCTCTTGCCCGGATGGCGTCGCGGGGGGTATCGGCGTTGGTGCGGACATGCAGACGGCGGTACTTGTCAGCCCAGCCCATGATGCGGCTGAACTCACCGGCGATCTCCGCGTCACGGGTCTCGATGATGCCGTCATAGATGCAGCCGGTGGAGCCGTCCAGGCTCAGCCAGTCGCCCTCGTGGTAGGTCTTGCCCGCCAGAACGAACTTCTTGTTTTCCTCGTCCATCTTGATCTCAGTGCAGCCGGAGACACAGCAGCGACCCATGCCGCGAGCCACGACGGCAGCGTGGGAGGTCATGCCGCCCCGGACGGTGAGGATGCCCTGGGCGGACATCATGCCCTCGATGTCCTCGGGAGAAGTCTCCAGACGAACCAGAACCACCTTTTCGCCTCTGTCAGCCCAGGCCTTGGCGTCCTCAGCGGTGAAGACGATGCGGCCGCAGGCGGCTCCGGGAGACGCGGCCAACGCGCGGCCAACGGGCTGCGCGGCCTTCAGTGCCTTGGCGTCGAACTGGGGATGGAGCAGGGTGTCCAGCGTTCTCGGCTCGATCATGGCAACGGCCTGCTTCTCGTCGATCATGCCCTCGTCCACCAGGTCGCAGGCAATCTTCAGAGCGGCGGGGGCGGTACGCTTGCCGTTACGGGTCTGGAGCATATACAGCTTGCCGGCTTCCACGGTGAACTCCATGTCCTGCATGTCGTGGTAGTGGCTTTCCAGAATCTGGCAGACCTTGGTGAACTGGGCGAACGCTTCGGGGAACTTCTCCGCCATTTCGGAGATGGGCATGGGGGTACGGACGCCCGCCACCACATCTTCGCCCTGGGCGTTGGTCAGGAATTCGCCGAACAGCTTCTTCTCGCCGGTGGCAGGATTCCGGGTGAAGGCAACGCCGGTGCCGCAGTCGTCACCCATGTTGCCGAAGGCCATGGACTGGACGTTGACAGCAGTGCCCCAGGAATAGGGAATGTCGTTCTCACGACGGTAAATGTTGGCGCGGGGGTTGTCCCAGGAGCGGAACACAGCCTTGATGGCGCCCATCAGCTGCTCCTTGGGGTCGGTGGGGAAATCCACGCCCAGCTTGCTCTTATACTCGGCCTTGAACTGGGAAGCCAGCTCCTTCAGGTCGTTCGCGTCCAGCTCCACGTCCTGGGTCACGCCCTTGCGCTCCTTCATCCGGTCGATGAGGGCTTCAAAATACTTCTTGCCCACTTCCATGACCACGTCGGAGTACATCTGGATGAACCGGCGGTAGCAGTCCCACGCCCAGCGGGGATTGCCGGACTTGGCGGCCATGACGTTCACCACGTCCTCGTTCAGGCCCAGGTTCAGGATGGTATCCATCATGCCGGGCATGGAGGCCCGGGCGCCGGAACGGACGGAAACCAGCAGCGGATTCTCGTGGTCGCCGAACTTCTTGCCGGTGATCTCCTCCAGCTTGTCCACGTAGGACATGATCTCGGCCTTGATATCGTCATTGATCTGACGGCCGTCTTCATAATATTTGGTACAGGCTTCCGTGGAAATAGTAAACCCCTGGGGGACCGGCAGTCCAATGTTGGTCATTTCGGCCAAATTAGCGCCTTTTCCGCCCAGGAGTTCCCGCATTCCACCGTTTCCTTCGGTGAATAGGTATACATACTTGTGAGACATACTTCCATTACCCCTTTCAGTTCTTTGCGTGTGCCATTTTCAATTTTAATGTTGTATTTTTGAATCCTATTTTGTGTCGCTCACACAGTATAACACGCTCTTTCACAAAATGCAAACCTTTTTGCAATTTTTATGCAGAATTCCAAAAAAAGCCGCTTGGGAATATGCAGTTTGACAGCTTTCCTGCAACACATGGAGGTTTCGTGCCGCAGATGCAAAAAAAGGACACGCTTTCGCGTGTCCTTTGGACGTTTTTGGGTGGTCAGGCGCCGGGGGTGTAGGTGTATTGCAGCACCTCGCCGCTGCTGTCGTTGCAGACGATCTCGGCTGTGCCCAGACGGGTCAGATTCTCGTTTTTGGCCGCCGGGGTCTTTTTCAGGCTCCAAAGCCCTGTCTGGTCAAAGTCCTCCGCGGCGGAGCCGTCGGCGGGGGTGATGGCGTAGTAGGCCACGGTGTAGGTCACTTCTTTGCTCAGGAAGGGCTTCTTCGCGTACTCGATGATGGCCACGCAGGGCTTGTTCTCCCGCGTCCGCCCGGAGATGATATCGTACATCTCCTGATTCTTCTCCACCACTTCCTCAGCGGAGTAGTTCTTCGTCAGGGAGTTGTTTTCATAGTAGTAGCCCAGATATCCCGCCACGCAGCCGCAGCCCAGCGCGAACAGCACCGCCAGTGTTACGATCTGCTTCTTATTGAATTTCAGGGCTTCCTTGGAGTGACCCACGCTGTAGGTCAGGCCGAGGCGGTTGGTGATGGGCAGCATCACGCCCAGAAACAGTGCCAGCAGTACGGACTCAATGGGGAACATGAAAATGTTCTTGATCATGCCGGGGACGACCATGGCGAGGGTGTACTGCTTTCCGTCCATGTAAAGGGCATAATACCACATCATGATAGGGGTCTGGAGCAGCACATTGATGACCAGACTGACGGTAAACCGGCTGAGCATGACCCGGGTAGTGGTAACCTTTGCCCGGTACAGGAACAGGGCGAACACAAGGGAACCGCCGATCTCCGTCAGGATAAAGGGCAGGAAATAGATACCCTCCGGCCGGATGATGTAGCCCAGCACGTCCGTGATGCCGGCAGCCAGCATGGCCATTACGGGGCCAAAGACCATGGCACCCAGGGCATTGATGAAAAACGCGGTGTTGATCTTCAGGAAGGGCGTGATGGGAATGGCCAGCTGCTTCATAACCAGACGCAGGGCGATCATGAGCGCCGCGAACACCAGCATGTGGGTATCCTTCAGCTCGGCGGCAGCGTCACGCCAGTAGGCTTTGGAAAACGGATGGGAATACAGGGTATTGCTCTTTTGTGATCTGGACATAAAAAGTCCTCCTTTCATGCAGCGATGATCCCATGCTCCCGCATTGACCCTACGGAATCGTGTACGCAAAAACTCCCCTTGCGGCTTTTCGCCGAAAGGGGAGATAGATTGCAGACACATATAACCCGTGGGGAAGGGCAACGCTTAAAGCCGCGACCATTCGCCCGACCGAGTATCGTTGCTACATAAAGGAGGTTATCCCATATGCAACAGCGGGTGCGGTGACCCCATCGTGGAACATTCCTTCGTCCGCCGGGCAAACTCCCCGTCCCGATGGCACTTAACGCGAGGTCTCCTACTCTGTTCGCAGACAAATATACACGAAAGGAGCGGAAAAGTAAATAGGTTTTTTACATTTTTTCGGAAATTTCCGCAATTTATTCGGCGTTCGTCTTTGCCATAGCCGCCCGCATCAGCACCATCCGGTAAATTTCCCCGTAGGACAGGCGCTCCACTTCCTGCGCCGCTACCAGCGGGACTTCTTTCAGCACCAGATCGCCGGATTTCACCGTGAGCGTCCCCAGGCGCTGCCCCCGGCTGACGGGGGCCGTGACGGTCGGCTCCAGCGTCACCTCGCTGGTAACGCCGCTTTTCTGCGCCTTGTCGATGAGCAGCGCCATGTCCGCCTCCGGCACCGCGCTGACCCCGGCGCTCTTTCCCAGCCGCACCGGGATCTGGTTGTCGCAGTCGCTTAAGTCCGGGCTGACCACCGCGAAATTGGCGAAGCCGTAGTCCAGCAGGGACTTGCAGGCGGCGTTCCGGGACTGGCTGGTCTCCGCCCCCATGACCACAGCGATCAGTTCCATGCCGTCCCGCATCGCCGACGCCGACAGGCAGTACCCCGCCCCGGAGGTAAAGCCGGTTTTCAGTCCCGTGGCGCCGGAGTAGAAGCGGATGAGCTTATTGGTGTTGGACAGGCCGAAGGTGCCGCCCCGCACGGTGTCCATCCAGATGGTCGTGTAGTTTTTGATGAGGGGATGGTATTTCAGCAGCTGCCGGGACATGAGGGCGATGTCATAGGCGGAAGTCCGGTGGTTCACGGCGTCCGCCCCGTCGTCCAGACCGGTGCAGTTGACGAAGCTGGTGTCGTTCATCCCCAGCTCCTGCGCCCGCTGGTTCATCATGGCGACGAAGGCGCTTTCGCTGCCCGCGATATGCTCCGCCATGGCGCAGGCGCAGTCGTTGGCGGAGGACACCGCGATGGATTTGAGCATGTCGGAAACGGGCATGGTCTCCCCCGCCTTCAGATAGATCTGACTGCCCCCCTTGGCGGCGGCGGTCTCGGAGGCCGTCACCGTATCCGTCAGGGCGATCTTCCCGGAATCCACCGCTTCCATAATGAGCAGCATGGTCATGACCTTGGTCACGCTGGCGGGGGCAAGGCGCTCATGGGAATTGGACTCATACAGAATGGTTCCGGTGGCAACATCCATCAGCACCGCGCTTTTCCCCGCCACATCCAGCTCCACCGCCGACGCCGGCAGCGCAATCCGGCACAGCGCCAGCACAAGCGCCGCGACACATATCATCCGCTTCATAGTCATCCCTCCAAACGATTCGTAGTACAACCTATGTCCGCGGGGGATGATTATGCCGGATTTCTTCACCGGTTTGTGCTGTTTCCTGGCCGGTATATAACGTTTTGTTGTGCAGTCCCATATTACATTTTGTTTTGTATATACTTGATTTCAGGGGAGGTGTAGGCCATGTACGAACGCATTCGGAATCTGCGGGAGGATCACGATCTCAAGCAGGAGGACATCGCGCGGCTGCTTCACTGCACGCAGGCCTGCTATTCCAATTACGAGACCGGCAAGCGGGACATCCCAACGGAGGTGCTTCACACGCTGGCAGACTACTACCACGTCAGCATCGACTATCTGCTGGGGCGAACCGGCAGGAAAGAGCCGTACCCTAAATAATAACCGTCCCCGGCAGGCTTACCGCTGCCGGGGACTTTTCCGTATATGCAGCGCCAACGGACATCCTCTGCGGGATATTTTTCGCGGCCCGCCCGCCCACTGCACATTTTTTCGCCGCCGGAATACCATGGAATGAGCGGCAAAGCTCAAAATTCGATATCGGAGGTAACTTCTATGTGCAACAACAACGGTCTGTGCGGCTGCCTGAACAACAACTGGTGGTGGATCGTCATTCTGATCCTCTTGCTGTGCAACTGCGGCGGCTGGAACGGCTGCGAGAACAGCAATAACAACGGCTGCGGCTGCGGCTGCTAAACAGAGAACGGGCGCCCTCTCCGGGCGCCCATCCACATGCAAAACGAGGGAGCGGCAGAACCGCTCCCTCATTTTCAGGAAGATTACATATCGAAGGGTTCCATGCTGAGGACGGGGTGACCCACCTCGGACAGGAAGTTCAGCAGCTGCTCGGGGTCCTCGGTGCAGATGGTCTCATCGGCGATCATGTCGGTGAAGTTCTCTACGCCGTACATTTCCAGAGCGGTCTTGTCCAGACGCTCACGCATCTGATCCTTCAGGATCTTGGGCAGCCAGACGATACGGCCGGGGCCGCCTTCGGCAGCGATGAACTTGTGGGAAGCAATGAAGTGCTTGCCATGACCCATGAAGCCGGGGGTCTGCACGCCGCCGCCGGTCATGGAGGCCATCTCGGAGAAGGTCATGCCCAGAGGCGTCATGCCCGCGTGCTCACGGCAGGTGATGACGACGCCCATGGAAACAGGCTCGACGCCGCAGATACACTCGAAGCAGCCGCAGGAGGTCATGGGATCCTGGAACAGGGAGTACAGGGTAACATGCTCCAGAGCGCCATGGCTGTACTTGTTGACGGCCTCGTCCACGCTGGCGTAGCGGCCCAGCTTCTCGTCGGTGCAGCCTTCCTTGAGGATGGGCTGGCAGGGACCGGCAGGGTCCAGCTCCTTGGTGGCCTTGGCGTCCAGCCAGGAAACGGCGCCGCACAGACCCAGACGCTCGGGGGTGACGATGCACACGTGGCTGGGAGAGAAGGCCTGGCACATAATGCAGGTGTAGTACTGATCCACGGACTCGTCGGTCATGGAGGCCAGACGGGCGTCACGCTTGTCAAACACTTCGTTGGCAGCGGCGCGGAGGGCGGCGTTCTTCTCGGGATTGACCACGATGGTGACCTGACACTTGTCCACGACGGCCTCGAACTCGCTCTTGACCTTGGCGTACAGCACTTCGCCCAGGTGCTTGAACTTGAAGCCGGCCTCGAAGTCGGCCTTGGAAATACGGATACGGATCATGTCGCGCTGGCCGGTGTGCATAACGCCCTCGATGCAGTTGATCCAGGAGTGCATCTTACGCTCCATGACGGACTCGAAGTCGGGCTGCATGGCCTTGCCGGCGACTTCCACGGTGTAGCTCAGAGAAATCTTGGAGCCGACGGGGATCTCGTCGATCTCGGGGCCGTCCACAACGATCTTGTGATCCTCCACCTCGGAAGCGTCCCGGGTCTGCACCAGCTCGAAGCAGTCCACGCGGGAGCCGTCCACTTCCACCTGCATGTCGCCGCGGCGGATGATCTCGCCCTCGAAAGCGGTGGCGAAGGCCACGGGTATGTCGATGTTGGTGATCTTCAGCTTGATGTCGCGAGCCTCCAGAGAGGTGGCGTTCCACTTGGAAGTATCCAGCTGCTGGATCAGGGACTTGGGAACACGGAACATGTTCTCGGTCTCGTTGGAGATAACGGGGAAGCCAAGGCAGATAGCGCCGGCGCCGTAGGAGACGATCTCATCGGACAGGGGCTTGTAAGCGTTGACAAACGCCTTGACACGGTCCATGGTGTACTTGGCCAGAGAGGCGAAGTCGCCGGGGGTCACGTTGCCGAAGATCAGCGCGGCACGGACGGCCACGGAGACAACGTGGATAACGGACTGCATTTCGTAGCCCAGAGGCACCACGCGGACGTTCTCGCCCAGCTTCATGCCGGCGTCGAAGCAGTGCTTGATGGAGTCGCCGGTGAGGGTGACCAGAATACCCTGCGCCTGATAGGACTTGGCCAGAGCCACAGTCTCGGCGGGGTCTTCCGCGCCGCCGATGATAACGGCAACGCCGGGGATGTCGCCGGTGACCAGCGGCACGCCCAGATTACGGACGAAGGCGTCGGTCAGGTGGCCCATTTCCGGCTCGGCATAAGGCTCCGCGCCGTGCAGGTACTTCAGCGCTTCCAAAAACTCGGCGCACAGAGCGGATGCAATGCCGCTTTCAAAGGCGTCGTGGAGGCGGTTGTTGCGGGTCATCTTGGACTTGATGGTGTCCATGGCGGCCTTCATCTCACCCAGAGTGGTGATCTTCACGCCGGTGACGCCGTAGTAACAGGGCAGGCTGTAAGCGGTGCCGGGGAAAGATACAGGCTCGCTTTCGCCGTAAGCAGCGATGGCCTCATCAATGGCGGCTACAGTACGGGCGTAGTTGTAGTCGTTGCCGCCAAAAACTCTTTCAAAAAGTGTCACGGTATTTCCTCCTAATTTAAGATTCATCACGATCCAATATCGCTTTGATTTTCCGAATTTCTTCGATTGCCGCGGGACTGAAATCATAGGGGGATTTCCCCTGCCGGTCGGCGTCTATGATGTCAGGGTTGTAGTGGATGAAGCCCAGCAGGTCTTCCGCCGGAATGGCGGAGCGGATGAATTCCTCGTCGCCGTCGTCCCGGATCTTGTTTGCCACCACCCGAACGCGGGTAATGCCCAAGTCCTTTGCCAGACGCTTGACGTTGTGGTAGGTCTGCACCGATCTCGCGCCGGGCTCGATCACCACGATGAACTGATCCATGTTGGCTGCCGTTCCCCGTCCTAAGTGCTCCAGGCCCGCTTCCATATCCATGATGACCACATCGTTCTTCCGATAGGTCAGCGCAGAGAGGATGGCCTTCAGCATCACATGCTCGGGGCAGACGCAGCCGCTGCCGCCCACATCCACGGTACCCATGACCAGCAGCTTGACGCCGTTGATCTCCTTGGAGAAGGTGTCCGGAATGTCCGCCACATAAGGGTTCAGCTTGAAGAACTTATTGGCGGCATTGGCGCCGGTGCGCTCCTCCACCAGAGTGCGCATTTTGGAGATGGGGACGATGGCGTCCACTTCCTCCTGACTCAGTCCAAGAGCCAGTCCCAGATTGGCGTCAGGATCCACGTCGGCGGCCAGAACGGTACGTCCCTCGTCGGCGTAGAGCCGCGCCAGCGTGGAGGCCAGCGTGGTCTTTCCCACGCCGCCCTTGCCGGTAATCGCTAGTTTCATTGGAAAAAGACCTCGTAAGTAAAAGTTATCCCGAATTCAAATCGCTTTTTGTTCGGGTGACGCAGGCTCCTTAGATGCCCAGTGCGGCGCGCTTGGCCTCGATGCACTCGATCATCTTGTCGCCCAGCTTCTCAATGTCGGTTTCCACGACGAACTTGGCCTCGACCCAGTCCTTGACGCCATGCTCGCCCTGAAGCAGCGCGGTGACTTCCTCGGAGCCCTTGGTGTAGGGGTCAACGCCCAGGAAGGTCTCGATACCGGTAGCCACGACGTAGTTGCCGATGGAGACGGCCTTCTCGGACATCCATTCGGGAGCGCAGCCCACGACGGGAACCTGAGAAATGTGGATGCCCCAGTCCTTGGCGATATCGGAGGCCAGGATCATCATACGGGAAATATCCACGCAGGAGCCCATGTGCAGGACGGGCGGGATACCGGCCAGCTCGCACACGCGCTTCAGACCTGCGCCGCAGTAGTCCTTGGCCTTCTCGGGATCCATCAGGCCGGCCTTGGCGGCAGCCTGGGCGGAGCAGCCGGAGACGATCAGGATGATGTCGTTTTCCAGCAGCTTCTTCATCAGCTCAATGTGAGCGGTGTCGGGACGAACCTTGGGGTTGTTGCAGCCGACCATGGCCACAGCGCCGCGCAGAACGCCGGAATGCACACACTCGATCAGAGGCTTGGTGGTGCCGAACTCGTCCACCTGAGAGTTGGCGACGCCGTCGAGAACCTTCTTGATGGCTTCCACAGAGTAGCCGACACGGGCATTCTGCTTCATGCTGGGGATGTTGACCAGCTCGGGCTTGCGGTTCTTGAAGTTGTCGATCGCCATCTTGACAATGGCCTTGGCGTTCTCACCGGCGGTCTCGGCATGGAACTGGATGAACTCGGAGTCGGGCATCCGGGCGATGGGAGAGGTGGTGATGAACTTGGTATGGAAGCACTTGCTCAGGGGGCCCAGAGCGGGGAAGATGCACTGCACGTCCACGACAATGGCCTCGCAGGCGCCGGTCAGAACCACATTCTCCTGGTTCAGGAAGTTACCGGCCATGGGGATGCCGTGGCGCATGGTGACTTCGTTGGAGGTGCAGCACACACCGGAAACGGTGATGCCCTTGGCGCCCACGGACTTGGCATAAGCGATCATCTCGGGGTCGTTGGCATAGTAAACGACCATCTCGGACAGGCTGGGATCATGGCCGTGAACAACGATGTTGACATTGTCCTTCTCCATGACGCCGATGTTGGCGGTGGTGTCAATGGGCTTGGGAGTGCCGAACATAACGTCGGAGAACTCGGTGCCCATCATGGAGCCGCCCCAGCCATCGGACAGACCGGCGCGCAGAGCCTGACGGATCAGAGCTTCGGGCAGAGAAGAGCAGCCCATGTGGGTCATGTGCAGCGCGGTGGAGACTTCCCGGTCGATGGCGCGGGGTTCGATACCGGCTTCATGCCACAGCTTCTGGGTGTACTCGGGGGCGCGCTTCAGGAAGCGCTGTACGCCGAAGGGCTTGCCGTACTCCAGCAGGCCGATCTCGGCCATTTCATGGGCCAGATCGTAGATATCCTTACCTTCGGTCTCTACGCCCCACTCCTTGGCGATGCGGATCAGCTTCTCAGGGTCCTTGACCTGATAGTTGCCGCCTTCCTTGGTCTGGTACAGGGTGTGCATGATCTCGCGGCCATGGTCGGAGTGCGTAGCAGAGCCGCCGGCGGTGAACCGCAGATAGTTACGGCCGACGATACCATGTACGTCGCAGCCGCAGATGCCCCGGGGGGCCTTCTTGGTGATGCGGCACGGGCCCATGGAGCAGATACGGCAGCAAGTGCCGGATTCGCCGAAGCCGCAATGGGGGGTCTGGTTCTTGACCCGCTGCTGCCAGGAGTCAGCGCCAACCTTGCTGCCGTTTTCCAGCAGAGAGTTGGTAGCTTGCTCCATCTCCTCAACAGTTGTCAAATAAGCCCAATCCTTCAAAGTGATTTCCTCCTAATCATTTGATTCTTTGAAAAGCCTGTGCGTACCCTACGATAGGTCATAGTGTATCGATACTATTGTACTCATTTAGCGCGCAGTTGTCAATCGTGCAATTTGACACATTTCACGTGTTTTTTTCATCCCCCAGGGGGGGATTCTTGCTATTTTCCTTAAAATTGTGGAGAAAAGGTGCTTTTTGGGAAATTATTCACAAAAATGTAAAAAATTTTTTGCTTGAAAACGACCGTCCATGGCAGAAAGCGGCGGGGAAGCGCCGCCGCTTCCCCGCCGGAATATCCGATTTTTTGCGCACTCATTGAATTGTCAGCTTATGGCAGTGGCCCTCTCCCAGAACATGCTCGACGCAGGTCTTGAAGCGTGCAAACCTGTCATTGGGGACAAACGCCAGCGCCGTACCGGCAAAGCCGCCGCCGTGGATACGGACAGCGCCCTCTCCCTCCAGCAGCTGCTGGCACAGTGCGATGGTGAACGCCATATCCTGCTTCTGGATGTAGCCCGCCGGGGTCACGTTCTGCAGCAGCGTCCAGGACGCCATGCCGGAAGCGTTGACGAGGTGCAGGAACGCGTCAAAGTCTCCGTCCTTCAGCGCGCGCACCTGGGACTTCACCCGGCGGTTCTCGTTGAAGAAGTGGATAGCTCTGAGCACTGCCCGGTCGCCGGTGACCTTGCGTACTTCAGCGACGTGCCTGTAGAACGCCGCCTCGTCCACATCGTGGAGGACTTCCTTACCGAAGAACGCCGCCACCGCCTTCATTTCCACGGGCATGGCCGCGTACTCGTCCGTCAGGTCGGCATGATCCGCACCGGAATCGATGGTGCAGAGGGTATAGCCGCTGTGGGCGAAATCGTAGTCTACCTTTTCCACGATGGGATTTTTCGGGTCGGCAAAATCAATGTACACCAGACCGCCCACGCTGGAAGCCATCTGATCCATCAGGCCGGAGGGCTTGCCGTAGTAGACGTTTTCGGCGTACTGGCCGATCTGGGCAATTTCAATGGCGGAAACCGCGCCGCCCGCAAACAGGCCGTTCAGGATACGGCCGATCAGCACCTCAAAGGCCGCGGAGCTGGACAGGCCGGAGCCGGGCAGGACGGTAGACCTGACCTTGGCTTCAAAGCCGCTCAGCTTGTACCCCCGCCGGGTAAACGCCGCCGCTACGCCGCGGATCAGCGCCGCCGTGGTGTTCTTCTCGGACTCTCTGGCATCCAGATCGTTCAGGTCGATCTCCACGGGCTTGTAGCCCTCGGAATCCACGCGGATGATGTTCGTGCCGGTCAGGGTGACCTCCGCCGTGGTCTCCATGTCAACTGCTGCCGCCAGCACACAGCCGTGCTGATGGTCGGTGTGGTTGCCGCCGATCTCCGTGCGGCCGGGGGCGGAAAAATGATAGGTGTCAGCCATTTTGAACCTCCGTCAAAAATCGTTTCAGGGCAGCTCTGCCCGATTCGGTACACTTGTAAACGCCCGCGCACTCCAGAACCCGGGCAAACACCTGACCGATCTCATACTGAATGATCGCCTCGGCGTTTTCGGCATTGAATTCCGGATGACGCGCCATGAACGCATCCGCCCAATCGGCGTGCTTGGAAAGCTCCTCGCTTTCGCGGAGGTTTTCCCCCTTCAGCAGGGCTTCCCGCAGATCGGCCATTTCCTTTTTCAGTCTGCCGGGAAGAACGGCAAGACCCATGACCTCGATCAGGCCGATGTTCTCTTTTTTGATGTGGTGGAGTTCCTCGTGGGGGTGGTACAGCCCCATGGGATGCTCCTTCGTCGTCAGGTTGTTCCGCAGGACCAGATCCAGCTCATACCGTCCCTCCCGCATACGGGCGATGGGGGTGATGGTATTGTGGGGCTCGCCGTCGGTCTCCGCGAAAACCGTCGCCGCCGGGTCGCTGTAGGTGCGCCACTTGGCGAGGATCTTGCCCGCCAGATCGCAGAGGTGGTCTTTGTTCTGAGAATTCAGGCGAAGCACCGTCATCGGGTATCTCACCACGCAGCAGTCCACGTCGTCAAAGCCGGGAACCTCGAAGCCAAACTCCTTCTCCGCCTTTTCCATGGGGAAGGTGTGGTGGCCGCCCTGAAAATGTTCGTGGGACAATATGCTGCCGCCCACAATGGGCAGGTCGGCGTTCGACCCAAGGAAATAGTGGGGGAACTGCTCCACAAAGGAAAACAGCTTATCAAACACTCCCCGGTCAATGACCATGGGCGTGTGCCGGGCGTTCATGACGATGCAGTGTTCATTATAATAAACGTAGGGCGAATACTGGAAGCCCCAGAGCTGGCCGTTCACCATTACCGGCATGACCCGCAGATTCTGCCGCGCCGGGTGGGAAATGGTTCCCGCATAGCCCACGTTTTCGGGGCAGAGCAGACACTTGGGGTAACCGGAGGCCTTTTTCAGCTTCGCCGCCGCGATGTCCCGTGGGTCTTTTTCCGGTTTGGACAGGTTGATGGAAATTTCCAGCTTCCCGTATTTGGTCTCCGCCGTCCAGCGCTCGTCCTTCGCGATGCGGTCGCGGCGGATGTAGTTGCAGTCCTGACTGAGGGTGTAGAAGTAGTCCGTCGCCGCCTTGGGAGACTGGGTATACCGCGACCGGAACTCCCGCACCACCTCCGACGGGCGGGGCGTCAGGAAGCCCATGAGCTTCGTGTCGAACAGGTCGCGTTCGGCGATGGTATCCGCGATCATCCCCTGCTGGGCGGCGTAATCGCACAGCAGATTCAGGCACTCCGGGAAATCAAAGCGCTGCTCCTGCTTTTCGTAACTCTCCAACCGCAGTTCAGAAAGAAGGGTATTCCGTGCAAACGTCTCGTCCAGCGGGTGGAGAAGGCCGCAGTTTTTCGCGTAATCCAGCAGCGCATCCAGCGCCGCCCAAACAGTTTCAGTCGTCATAGCCATGGGGATGCTCCTTGTGCCAGTTCCATGCGGAACCAATGATGGTCTCAATATCGTCATATTTCGGCTTCCAGCCAAGCACGGTCTTCGCCTTTTCGCTGGACGCCACCAGCTGCGCCGGGTCGCCCGCGCGGCGGGGGGCCATCTCGCACTTGATGGGCTTGCCCACGACCTTTTCCGCCGTGTCGATGATCTCCTTCACCGTGAAGCCCACGCCGTTGCCCAGATTGAAGACGTTGTTTTCCCCGCCGTTCATCAGGTACTCCGCCGCCAGAATGTGGGCGGAAGCAAGGTCAGTGACGTGGATGTAATCCCGGACGCAGGTGCCGTCCCGGGTGGGATAGTCGTCGCCGTAAATCGACACATGGTCCCGCCGTCCGTTGGGGACCTGCAAAATAATGGGGATCAGGTGGGTCTCCGGGTCATGCGCCTCGCCGATCTTACCGGACATATGCGCGCCGCAGGCGTTGAAGTAGCGCAGCGCCACAAACCGGATGCCGTGGGCAACGGACGCCCAGTAGAACATCCGCTCCATGGAGAGCTTCGTCTCGCCGTAACAGTTCGTCGGGTGGGTGGGGTCGGTCTCCAGAATCGGCACATGCTCCGGCTCGCCGTAGGTCGCCGCCGTGGAGGAAAAGACGATGTACTTTACCCCATGCTCGATCATGGATTGCAGCATCGTCCGGGTGCCGCCCAGATTGTTATCGTAGTATTTCAGGGGATTGACCATACTCTCGCCCACCTGAGAATTCGCCGCGAAGTGGATGACCGCGTCGATCTTCTCGGAGGAAAACACATGGTCGCAGAATTCCTTACTGCGGATATCGCCCTGATAAAATCTGGCCTTCGGATGCACCGCCTTGCGGAAACCGGTTTCCAGATTATCGGCCACGACCACGTCGTAGCCGTTGTCAATGAGTTCATACACGGTGTGGCTGCCAATGTAGCCCGCGCCGCCAAGTACCAGAATCGTTTTCATTTATACTGCCTCTTTTCTCCACAATAGCGGCAGATGACCTTCATCTGCCGCTATTGTAATACATGGTTTACTTCTTGGCAAGATATTTCCGCATATCCAGCGAGCAGGCCGCCAGAATAATGCCGCCCTTGATGATGTACTGCATGGAGGGGTCGATGCCCAGCATGGACAGTGCCACGAAGATGATCCGCAGCACGAACACGCCCAGGACAATGCCGCTGATCTTGCCGGTGCCGCCGACGAAGGAAACGCCGCCGATGACGCAGGCCGCGATGGCGTCGCACTCGTAGTTGAGTCCCGCCGACTGGGTGATGGAGCTGATGCGGGCGCCCTCAATGAAGCCCGTAACGCCGTACATCGCACCGGCAAGGGTGTGGACCATTACAGTCGTCCAGAACACGTTGACGCCGGAGACCTTGGCAGCGTCGGCGTTGGAGCCGACGGCGAACATGTTCTTGCCGAAGGCGGTCTTGTTCCAGATGAACCACATCAGCGCCACGAAAATCACGGCGTACAGCACGTACCACGGAATGGAGATCTTCGCGCCGGAGCCGGTGGTGAACTGGATCATGGGTGCGGAGACCACGCTCTTATACTCCTGAGACAGGCCGGAAACGGGCTGGCCGTTGTTGCCGTTGAGCATGAAGAAGATCAGGATCAGGCCGTAAGTAATGAGCTGGGTGGCCAGCGTCACGATGAAGGGGTGCAGGCTGAACTTGGCTACGAAGAAGCCGTTCACCATACCGATCAGCGCGCCGATGGCGACGACAATGAGAACCGTCAGCAGAATCCAACCCGGGGTAATGGCCGGGAGGTTGGAGAAAAGCTTCCGGGAGATGGTGCGATCCTGCAGCAGCGCGCCCGCGACGGCTGCGGTCAGGCCGACCACACGTCCGCCGGACAGGTCGGTACCGGTCAGGACGATACAGCCCGCGATGCCCAGCGCCATGGGCAATGACGCCGCCACAAGGGAAACGATGTTCGCGATGGAACCCGCGGACAGGAAGTTTTTATTCTTGATAGCCGTATAGACGATGAAAATCACCATCAGAATATACAGCGCGTTATTCAGAATGCCGTCCGACCAGAACCGGCGGCGATCCGCCTTGTCGAGTCTTTGGTATTCTTCACTCTTTCTCTGAAGCTGTTTGACTGGATTTGCCATACCGCTGCCTCCTTATACATACTTCGCCGCAAGACGCATGATGTCTTCCTGCGTTGCTGTCTTTGCATCGACTTCACCGGCCAGCCGTCCGCCGGACATGACGAGAATCCGGTCGCACACGCCCAGCAGCTCGGGCATTTCGGACGAAACCATGATGACCGTCTTGCCTTTGTTCGCCAGATCGAGGATCAGCTGGTAAATTTCGTATTTCGCGCCGACGTCGATGCCGCGTGTCGGCTCGTCAAGCAGCAGCACGTCCGGCTCGGTGAGCAGCCAGCGGCCGATGATGACCTTCTGCTGGTTGCCGCCGGACAGGCTGCGGATCTTCGTCTCCTGAGAGGGCGTCTTGGTGTGCATGGCGTCGATGGACCACTGGGTGTCCTTCTTCATGGACTTGTCGCTGAGGACAAAGCCCGCCCGCTTGTGCCTGTCCAGACTGGAAATGACGGAATTCTCCCGGATGTCCAGGATTCCGAAAATGCCCGTCGCCCGGCGCTCCTCGGTGAGCAGGGCAAAGTTGTTCTTGATGGACTGCCGGGGATTCAGATTCTTGCACTCCCTGCCGTCCAGCAGAATGCGGCCGCTCTTGCGGGTGGCGACGCCGAACATGGTTTCCAGCGTCTCCGTCCGGCCGCTGCCGTCCAGACCCGCAAGGCCCACAATCTCGCCCCGCCGGGCGGTGAAGGAAACGTCCCGCAGGTTATTGTACAGTCCCGTCAGGTGCTCCACTTCCAGATAGACCTCGCCGGGCTTATTCGTCTTCGGGGGGAACTGGTTGCCAAGCTCACGGCCGACCATCAGGCGGATGATGTCGTTCATCTCCAGCTCGGATGCCGGACGGGTCGCCACCAGCTGGCCGTCGCGCATGACGGTGATCTCGTCAGAGATACGCTTGATCTCCGCCATTTTATGGGAAATATAGATGATGCCCATGCCGCGGTCCCGGAGCATGTTGATGATCCTGAACAGATGCTCAACTTCTTCCTCGGTCAGAGAGGACGTGGGTTCATCAAATACGATGACTTTCGAGTGATAGGAGACGGCCTTTGCGATCTCCACCATTTGACGCTGGGAAACCGGCATCGTGCCCATGACCCGATGGGGGTCAACGTCGATGCCGAGCTCTTCAAAAATCGCTTTGGTATCGCGAAGCATCTTGTGCTCGTCCACAATAAAGCCCGCGATCTTGGGATAGCGCCCCAGCCACAGGTTGTCCATGACAGTCCGCTTGAGCGCCTGATTCAGCTCCTGGTGAACCATGGCGACACCGTTGTTCAGCGCCTCCTTGGAGCTGGTGAAATTGACCTCGCGGCCTTCCAGATAAATATGGCCGCTGTCCTTGCTGTAAATGCCGAACAGGCATTTCATCAGCGTGGATTTGCCGGCGCCGTTCTCGCCCATCAGCGCGTGTACGGTGCCCGCCTTGACTTCCAGGCTGACATGATCCAGCGCTTTTACGCCGGGAAAGGTTTTTGTGATATCCGTCATCCGGAGCAGTACGGTTTGCTCCACCTGGATTCCCCTCCTTTTTCGCTAGCATGCTTAGCTGTGAAGGGCAGCCGCCGACACAGCAGCGGCTGCCCTTTTTGGGTTTATAACTTACTTGGTGTAGGCAGCGTAGGCGACGAACAGCTTGTTGGCAATGCCGTCGGCGATGGAGTACATCTCGGCGTTGGTGCCGGCGGTGGCGGCGACGGCATCAGCCATAGCGGTGCCTTCACCGGTAGCCTTGACGACGGAGGCGATGGCAACGGCCATGCCCTCGGCGTCCTGCTTAACGGTACCGGTCATCTTGCCGGCAGCGATCAGTTCCTTGGCGGCGTCGGTAGCGTCAACACCGAACACGGGGATGGTGGTCGCGCCCTCGGCGCCGGTGTTGTAGCCGGCAGCCTCCAGAGCGGAGATAGCGCCTTCAGCCATGTTGTCGTTGTTGCAGATGATCAGCTCGATCATGTTGCCGTTGGCCTCGTTGTACTGGGACAGGTTGGTGTTCATGTAGTCCAGAGCAGCCTGTGCGCTCCAGGCGCCGCCCAGATCCACCTGATACTTGGAGGCGTTGGAAGCGTCGAAGTACTCCAGAGCGGGCTTGCCGGCAGCGGTCAGGACAGCGTCGGCATCCTCAACACCGAACTGGGTGCGGTAGATGGCCTCAACGTTGGCCTCGTCGCCCTTGAACATGGCATAGGAGATCTTGCCGTCGCCGTTCAGGTCAACAGCATCCCAGTTGGCCAGCAGGTACTCGCCGACCATCTTGCCCTGCAGGTGACCGGCTTCGGGAGCGTCGGTGCCGATGAAGCAGATGTTGGTGTTGGCGTTCAGGACGGTGCCTTCCTCGCCGTCAGCCTCGATGGCGCGGTTGAAGAAGATAACGGGGGTGCCGTTCGCCAGAGAGATGATCTCGTTGGCAACGTCGGGGGAGCCGGAGGTGACCATGTTGACGACCAGCAGGTTGTAGCCGTCGGTAACGGCGGTCTGGATCTGCTCGTTCTGGGTGGTCTGGTTGTTGTTGCCGTCGAAGTTGTTGTAGGTAACGCCCAGGCTGTCCAGCTGTGCGTCCAGAGCGGTACGGACGCTGGAAATGTAGGTGTCTGCGAAGGTGTAGTAGAACACGCCGACCTTCAGCTCGGAAGCTTCGACCTGAGCCTCGGTCTCGTTCCCTGCGGGAGCGGGGGTGGTAGCGGCGTTAGTGCTGGGGGTGGTGGTCTTGGAGCCGCAGGCGGCCATGGCGACTACCATGACAAGCGCGAGCAGCAATGCAAGTGCCTTTTTCATTGCTTTTTTCCTCCATAAAATTCATTTTTTGGTTTCGCCGGGTTGGCTTCACCGTGACTATATTGTATCAGATACGGATTTTTTTCACAGTCATTTTTCCTCGCGGATTTTCTCAAAAAATTTTGCCGCCTCCAAAAAACGCGCCGTGTTTTTGTGCAAAAAGCCCTAAGAAACGGTAAAAATTGCAAGTACGCCGATCAACCGAAAGAAAACATGGCCTTCTGGCTCTCCATGGTAAACATATTTTCTTTGGTGACGATGGTGGTCGCGGTGTCGATGAGCGCCGTGGAATCGAATTTCTCCCCCTGCAAAACCTGCCACGCCTTTTCTACGCCCAGATACCCCATGGCGTAGGAATTCTGCACCACCAGGGCGGCCACCGCCCCCGTTTGCAGCAGCTCGATGCAGTTGACGTTGCTGTCGAAGGACACGGCGTGTACCTGACCCGTCAGCCCCAGGGAGTCCACCGCCTGGGCAACGCCCACGGCCAGCGGCTCGTTGAAGCCGATCAGCACGTTGATCTCCGGATGCTCCCGCAGCAGCTTCTCCGCCGCCAGACGGGCTTCCAGAGCATCGGTGGAAACATTGACGGCATAGATACCCTTGACCCGGCTGTCCCCAAGCAGCACCTCCCGGAAGCCCTGCTCCCGCTCCCGGCAGTTCTGGGTCTCGGCGTAGGCGTTGACAATGCCCACAACGATTTTTTCCTGCGCCGTTTTCAGCGCGGCCTCCCCGCTCATGCGCCCGGCCGCCACATTGTCCGTCCCGATGCGCACGGAAACGCCTTTGGAATCCACGTCGCTGTCGATGACCACCACCCGGACGCCCGCGGCCACGGCTTCGTCGATGGCGGCGGCGTTTTCCGTGTAGCTGATGGCGGAGAAGACGATGGCATCCGCCCCGTCGGCCACGGCCTGCCGGATGTAGTCGTTCTGTACTTCAAAGTCCTCCTCCGTGTCCGGGGCAAGGATGGTCAACTGCACGTTATATTCGGATTTCGCGGCGTTTGCCCCGGAAAAAACCGCTTTCCAGAACTCCGTGGTGGAGGATTTGGCGATCAGATAGATATTGTACGACCCGCCGCTCTGATGCGTACCGGCGCAGCCGGAAAGGCACACCAGCAGCGCCAGGAAAACGGCGATCCACTTAATGCTTTTCATGCTCCACCTCCTCCCGTACCTTCGGCATACGCACCGTTACCTTCGTCCCCTCGTCCGGGACGCTTTCGATGGTGATGCCATAGGCGTCGCCGAACCAGATCTTCAGACGGTCGTTGACATTCTTGATGCCGATGCCGGACTTTCCGTCAGGCTTGCGGCGGAAAATTTCCTCAATCTGCTCCGGCTCCATGCCCACGCCGTTGTCCTCCACCGTGAAGAGAACATCCTCCCCCTCGGCGCGGACACGGATCTCAATATGTCCCTCGTCCACCAGATCGTTGACGCCGTGGTAGATGGCGTTTTCGATGATGGGCTGGAGGGTGATCTTGTTGCAGAGATACTCCGTGCAGTCTTCCTCCACGTCGAAGTGGTAGGAAAACTGCTCCTTGTAGCGCACGCTCTGGATTTGCAGATAGCTCTGGGCGTGCTGCACCTCGCTGCGAATGGGGATCAGCTCGTGGCCCTTGCTGATGCTGATGCGGAACAGCCGCGCCAGCGCGTTGACCATCACCACGGCTTCCGCGTTCTTCCCCTGCTCGCACATCCACGAAATGGAATCCAGCGTATTGTAGAGGAAGTGGGGGTTGATCTGCGCCTGTAGGGCTTTCAGCTCCGTCTTGCGCAGGTTGACTTCCTCACTGCGCACCGTGGCCATGAGCTTCTGAATCTTTTTGACCATGTGGTCAAAGGACGCCGACAGGTTCTCCACCTCCCGGACGCCGGTGACGGGTTCATAGGAAAAGCCCTCGCCGGACTTTTCAAAGCTCTGCATGGCGACGATCAGATCGTGAATGGGACTGGACAGCACCCGGGAAAGCATCAGGCTCAGCAGCACCGCCGCAGCCAGAATAAACAGTGCGCCGATGAAGGTAATGCGCATGATCTCCCGCAGGGCGTCGGTAATCAGCTCCTGAAACGAGCTGACGCCTACGACCCGCCAGATGCCGTTTTCCAGCGTCTGGACAGTGTAGATGGTGCTCCCCTCCACATGCGTCCCGTCCGGGAGAGAGGCCGTCAGGTCGGTATTCTCGCTTTTCAGCTCGGAATAGATGAGCTGCTGCTGGGGGTGGTAAACGAGGTTTCCCTCCGTGTCCTCAAGGAAGCAGTAGCCCCGCTGGCCGATGCCCACGCCGCTGATATAGGTGGAAATATTGGAGCAGCTCACGTCCACGGCGATGTACCGCTCCCCCTCCCGGGTAAGGGACGGGCGGATGATGGTCACGACCCATGGGTAGTCCTCCACAAAAATCGACATCACGTGGGGCGCGGAAATGAAGCCCGTCTCGTAAAGCTCCCGCTTGTCCGGGTCAAAGGAAAGGTTTTGCAGAATATCCTCCCGCAGACGGCGGCCAAGGCTGTAGCAGTTGCGCATTTCCCCCTCCGCGTCGTAGGTGGTGACGGCCACCACGTCGGCGCGGATTTCCAGAAACGCCTCGAACCGGGCTTCCCGTTCCTCCGCGGGCAGCTCCAAGTAGCCGGTCAGCAGCGTTACCGCGTCGTTCATGTCCTCCAGGTATTCGTTCATGGTGCTGCCGGCCTGGGCGATGGCCTGACGGCTGGTGGTCTCGGCGTTGCGCAGCAGCGTCTGACGGTAGGTCTGCATAAAGACCAGATTGGCGCACAGCAGCACGCTCACCGCAACCGCCGTGAGCGTGAGCACCATGATAAGATTCATGCTGAGACCCTTTTTCTTCATGCGTCGGCCTCTTTCTGTTCCTGACGCATCCGCGCTGGGGATTTTCCGTAGTATTTTTTGAAGCAGTAGCCGAAATAGCTCTGGTCGGCGTAGCCGCAGCGGCGGGACACCTCGGCAATGCGGCTGCTGCCGCCCCACAGCAGCTTCAGCGCTACGTCCATCCGCTTCTGGATCAGCAGGTTCATGAAGGTGTCGCCGTAAAATTTCTTGATGTTCGCACCTAAGTAGTTCGCGCTGATGTGCAGCCGCTCGCTGACGGATTGCAGCGACAGCTCCTCGTCCATGTATTCCTTCTCGATGATCTTCAGCGCCCGGGCGCAGAGCATGGCCATGTCGTCCCAGCCCCCGGCGGCGTACAGTCCGCCGCCTCTGCGGGCGATTTTCAGGGCTTCCATGGCTTCTAAGTAAGCGGTGTGTCCATCGCCGAGAGAGGCGTACTCCTTGCTTAAGCCCGCCAGCACTTCCCCGCCCCATGCCCGGCGGGTAGCCTGCCGCAGCTCGTCCAATGACGCATACAGTCGCCCGAACCCGTTGCCGGAGGCCAGCAGAAGCACCGTCCGGTCGCCGCTGGAAAATCCGCAGCAGGAAAACGCCCGGGAGAAAATCCGCTCCGCCATGGGCAGCAGTTCCGGATGCGCCCCGTCGGGCAGGCTGAACGCCGCCACCACGATATGCTCGTCCCCCCGGATTTCCATTCCGGCGCTTCGCAGAGATTCCGCCGCGGCCGGCGGCTCCGGGCGGGCGTACTCGTCCAAAAGCATCGTGGCCGTGACCATCCGCAGCGCTTCCGCGCCGCCCTGAGGCCGGGTCAGGCTGGCAAGGCGCTTTTCGATTTTATCGTGGATTTTCCGCAGCTCCTCCGTCAGCTCCGCCATGCTGATGGGCTTGAGAAGGTACGCCACGATCTCGTCCTCGATCCCGGCCTTGGCGTACTCGAAATCGTCGTAACCGCTTAGGAAAGCCACTTGCAGCAGCGGCTGGACGGCCTTCGCCTGTCTGGTGAGCGCCGTCCCGGAAATAAACGGCATCCGGATATCCGTCAGCAGGAAATCCGGCTGAAGCGCTTCCACCATCTGCAAGGCGTCCAGTCCGTTCCCGGCGCGCCCCACAAGGCGGAAGCCCAGGGACTCCCAGTCGATCAGCTGGCAGACGGCGCCCAGCAGCTCCGGCTCATCGTCCGCCACCAGAACGGTCAACACCTGATGCTTTTCCATGCTCAGCCCTCCATTCGCATTGTTGATTTGATTATAAAAGATTTCCCGAAAAAACACAAGCCCGGAATGTTACATTTTCACATTCCGGGCTTGCCCCTTGATTTGATTTTTGGTTATTTTACAAGTGCATCAATATTCGCTGTCGTGATCTTCTGCCACGGAATGGTCAGGGGTTCCTTATTGGTGAATATCCCCGCTTCCCATTTCTCGTAGTCCGCCCTGTTCATGAACCGCCGCTCTCCGTTTTCCGTTATCAGGTAGACATAGCCGTCATGCTCGGTGTCAATGTCATCCGGGTAGGGCGTTTCCGTATAGGAATCGTAGTCGGTGATATCCTTGCACCATGCGTCCACATAGAAGGCGTCTTTATAGCTATCCTCCGCTTCGTCATAATACGCAATGGCGTAAGGCCAGAGGACATCCCCCGCATACCCCTGATTGTGGGACGCCTCCACCTTGAGCATACCGGGATAATGGGTCACTCCCACATAACTGTGGGACTCAATCCGCACGCCGTCGGTTTGGGGGTCATAGCCATAGATGATCTCACACATTCCCACCGTGTAGGTGTTGGATACGGAAACCAGCAGTTCTTCCTCCCCGTCTCCGTCCACATCCGTAACAGCAAATTGTTCGTCTTCAATCGTACCCGATTCCCACACTTCAATATTCCCCGAGTCGGGCAGTTCCGGCCAGCGCAGATCGTCATGGACAGTCCGGAGCGCCCGCTGGAACGCGCTGCGGGCAGCGTCGTTCCGGTCGGGGGCGGCGGTTTCCGACTGGGTGGGCTCTGCCGTTGTCTCCACGGGGATACGTTTCGACGGAGCGAAGTACTGTGCCATGGTGGGCTTCGGTGCGGTTGTCCTGCTGCAAGCGGAAAGAAACAGCAGCATCACCGCCAGCATGAGACATAGTTTCTTTTTCATCGGTCTTCCCTTTCTTTAGTTCAGCACAATGGGCGCTTCCTCCACGACCTCTTCCGTCAGGCAGTCGTGCTCCCGCATCCACTCCAGCGTATGCGCGGAGTCGGCAAAGACGGACAGGTACGCGCCGGTGGCATACACATCGTTCTCCCCCCAGAGGGATATTGTCAGGGACTTTGTCTTGTAATATTCCTCGTTGTACTTGTCGTAGTCCCAGAAATATCCCAGATGGTAAGCACTTCTCTGGGTCATGGTGCGCTCGTCGCAGTCGGCCTTGACGGCGGCCAGCAGAGACTCCACCAGCTCCGGCGTGATCTGGTGAGTCATGTCTCCGATGTTCATGGAGGTGATATCCTCCGGGTTAAAGCCATCCTGATAGCCGTACTGTGCCTGCTTCCATACCTGTTCCCAGCGGCTTGCGTACTCTTTTACGATCTTGCCCTCGTCCAGATTTGCCCAGATGTTGTAGTTACTGGTCATGGTGCATCCGTTTTTCAGCTTATAATAAATGGTGATGTAATCTGTGGTCAGCATCGGCCCGTCGGCGTTGTAGCCGCCCTCGCCGTAGACGAAGCCGCCCTCCGGCATGACCGGGTGCTTTTCCTTTTCCTCCCGGTGCAGGATGTAGGCCAGCGGGTAGTCGCCGTAGCTCTCGATGCGGTCTTCCAGCGCCATGGCGTGGAGGGTGGTGATTCTCCGGATGTCTTCCTCGTCGGTCAGCTCCAGGCCGTCAAAATTCAGAGTCACGGAGCTGACGTCCTCCACATCCGGGATGCGGTCTTCAATGCCCAGCACGTCAAAGTGGGTGGCCACCAGCGTCACGGCGACCATGGCGGTCAGAAGCCCCAGGCCGACCCAGCTGCGCAGCTGGAACACCCGTGTGGTGCGCTTCAGAAGCATTTTTGCGCCGAACCAACCGGCGGCGCCGCCGCAGAACAGAAGAAGATACAGCATGGACATACCGGCGCCGATTTTGTACGCGAGGAAGGTTTCCACACCCATAACCACCAGCGTACCGACCCCCACAGCGCAGACCAACTGAAACAGCGGCTGCAAAATGGGAAACGCGATGGCGTCCCCGGCGCATTCCAGATTCCGCTTCCGGTACAGGAGCAATCCCACGATGGCAAAGACGATGCCCACCGCCGCGTAGATCAGCAGGGACGTGAATTTCCCCTGATCGACGCTGAACGCCGCCACCATTTCACTTTCCCGGCCGTAGAACCGCAGCGACAGCTGGTGGAAATCCTCCACCGCCACATAAGCGCCGCTGGTCATATCCGCCACGGGCGTCAGCAGGCTGACCCACCTGTCCGGCGTGACCACGCCGAAGAGCATGGGCGTGTAAAGGGTATTGATAATATAGTAGAGGATAAACGCGCCGCCGTTCAGCACCGCGTACACAACTGCCATGGCAAAGCGGTTGCCAGTGCAGAACACGCTGAAAATCGCCATGCCGAAGAAGGTGATGAATTGCAGGTTGGTGCCGACGTACCATAAAAGCGCGATCTGCCACGCGTTTTCCACAATGGTGGCGTTCAGCAGCGGCACGGACAGCAGCGCCATCACCGCCGTGGGAATCATGGAGAACAGCAGTCCGGAGACCACGTTGGTCAGAAACAGCGTCTCCCGGCGCATGGGCATGGCGTGCAGAGCGTTGCACATCCGGGAATTATACAGGTCGCCGAACAGCAGCATGGCGCACAGCGGCGCAAAAAGCAGGTTCACCAGCCCCATGAGCTGAAGGTTCCCGGCTATCCGGGAGGCGAACCAGAACGTCCGGCCCATTTCCTCATTGATCTGGTACAGCATCATCATGCCCAGAATCAGGCACAGGGTGTACACCGCCATCACCGGGGCGAACCGGGTCAGGTTCTTTTTGAACACGGTCTTGTTAAAGAAGGATGTCTTTGATTTCATAGTCCACGCCTCCCAGCTCGTAAATGAAGATTTCCTCCAGGGACAGGGGCAGCACGTCAAAATACGCGGGCTTGCACGCCGCGATTTTCGCGCCGACCTCCTCGGCCTCGCCCCGGACGATCAGGGTCTTTAAGCGTCCGGAAACGGACGCGTTGAGAATGTCCAGCTCCTGAGGGGCGTCGCCCACCAGCTGCAATTTCACGGTGCTGCCCTGCATGTCCGCAAGGCTCTTTTCCAGCAGCATTTTGCCCCGGTTCATGATGCCCACGTAGTCGCACACGTCCTCCAGCTCCCGCAGGTTGTGAGACGAGATCAGCACCGTGGTGCCGTGCCCCGCCACATCGGAGAGAATCAGACCCATGACCTGCCGCCGCATCACCGGATCCAGGCCGTCCACCGGCTCGTCCAGGATCAGCGTCTTCGGGCGGGTGCAGACGGTCAGATGAAACGCCGCCTGCTTCTGCATTCCCTTGGAAAACCGGCGGATGGGCGTCCGCTTGGGAAGCTGAAACACGTCGTACAGCTTGTCAAACAGGGCATCGTCAAAGGTAGGGTAAATGCCCCGGTAGAACTTTCGCATATCCTCCAGCGTCGCGGAGGGGTAGTAGAAAATCTCGTCGGGGATATAGCCGATGGCCGCCTTCACGGCGGGATTTTCGTAGATCGGCTGACCGTCCATGGTGACGCTGCCGCTGTCCGGGCGGTAGATGCCGGTGAGGTGCCGGATGGCAGTGGACTTGCCCGCGCCGTTGGGGCCGACAAGGCCGTAGACCCGCCCGCTCGGGACGGTCAGAGTCAGATCGTCCAGCGCCTTAAAATTGCCGAAGGTCTTGGTCACATTCTTCATTTCAAGCATGTCTATGGTCTCCCTTCTCGATTCTGGCCACCAGCTCGCCGTGGCTCGCGCCCATGGTCAGCAGCGCCGCGGCGGCTTCGTCGAAGCTCAGCAGCAGCCGTTTTTTCTCCCGTTCTCTGATCTCTCCGTCGCCGCAGACGAAGCAGCCCTTTCCCGGCACGGTGGCGATCCACCCTTCCGCTTCCAGCCGCCGGTAAGCGCGCTGGATGGTATTGGGGTTAATGGCAAGCTGAGCGGCCAGATCCCGGACGCTGGGCAGCTTCTCCCCCGGCCGCAGCACGCCGCCGGTAATCTGCTCCCGGAATCCGTCCACGATCTGCGCATAGATCGGCCGGGAGTCCCGGTAATCCAAGTGTACCATGGTATTCCTCCTTAACTGTATTAGTTGTACTAGTACGGTTAGGATAACGCAGGATACAGGATTTGTCAATACGAGGGGAGATTAAGAGTTTATTAAATAACGAGCCGTTCAGGGACAGCAAAACCCCGGCAGGCCGTCTGGCCTGCCGGGGCGTGTACCTGAGAAGGAAATTTGTCAAGGATATTTTT
>ERZ809224.543-NODE-543-length-34830-cov-22.704328_pt1 | contig 34830 bp, 28 predicted proteins | sample MGYA00520513_ERZ809224 | MGnify/ENA primary metagenome ERZ809224 (study PRJEB31576, sample SAMEA3212658) | Homo sapiens | biome: human-gut; feature: human gut; material: fecal | place: Sweden | collected 2012 ... | reverse complement strand
TGGTGAATGTCTTATCGCTGCTGAGGGCAGCTTCCGTTGCCGTGCTTTCCTGGGAACCTTCCGTGCTTGCCTCCGCAGCGATTGCAGTTTCCGTAGCCGCTGTGCTGGCTGCCGCAGAACTACCACGGCTGGAGGCACATCCTGCAAAAGAGAGGGCTAAAGAAAAAGCAAGACAAAGTGCAATTTTCTTTTTCATGTTCATTTCCTTTCTTGTTTCGATTCCTGGATGCTCCAGTGCTTGATAAAATAATAGCTTTTTATTCGTGCTTTGTCAACTGCGATATGACCAATATCGGAGAATTTGGTTTCGGTTTTTTCGGCAAGTCAATCAGCCGAGAGGAAGGAACAAACGATACAACCAACGCCAGAGCATCTTGCGCCAGCCCTCTCGCATAGATTTCTTTTTCGCAAAGCGCAATCCCAATTTCTCCAGGAAATTCACTTTGCCCATTCAGACGATTGCTCCCATCATAATTCAGGCGGAGAGGGGGCTGGAAGAATGTGCCATCTTCTTGCCTCGGCCCAGGCTGCCGTGGCTCTCTGCTGTCGTAGGCTGCACCGCACGGAACGATAATCCTGTTTTTTTGAACTTTTTTCTGTGAAATTAAAAATGACCCAAAAATCGACAATCTTGATAAGTTCAGAGTTACTCTATAAATGATATGTTTCTCATAACATTTTTATATACCTCTAGCAACTTCGGATCATATGACCCGAAGTTAGCCTAACTTTTTGCCTGTTTTTCGTACTCAGTTATCAGCTGGAATGGGGTGAACGACAAACCTCTCCATGCCAATCGACAATTTTCTCTATGTCAATCGACAATCTTCTCCGTGTCAATCACGCCCGGTTTTCAAAAGCGTTTTTCGTTTTTTGGGCGTTTTAGAAACTTTTTCCCATGAAATTGAAAATGGCCCAAAAATCGCCCCTCTCAAAAAGTTCGGGCTTACCCTATAAATCATATAGTTTTCAGAACCAATTTATATACCTCTGCTAACTTCGGGTCATATGACCCGAAGTTAGCAGAATTTTTTTGACTATTTTGTTCGGCTCGCCTTCGCAACCTCAAAGAATAGCGACCATGTTTTTTGAATGTGCTGTTGACTAAGAACATCAATTACTCTATAATCAGAAAGAACTATCAGTAAAGGAGGAACTGCTATGGCATATAACAACGAACAGGGTTCTGTATCCCAAGATCTACAAGAAGGCGCAAAATCCGCCGTCAATGCGGCGAGAGAAGCCAAACAAATCGCAAAAGCCGCAGGGCGTGCAGCCAGCGGCGATCTTGTCGGTGCAGCAGCGGAAGCAGCCAAAAGTAAGACGGTACGAAGGCTTGTCGCCCTCTCCCTCGCATTCCTGGCCTTCATCATATTCTGTGTCGGCTATCTGATCCCCATGACGATCTATGAAGGAGCTACATCCTATGCCAAGGGGGTCGTAGAAGAATGGCGCACCTTGTTCTACGATGAATCCGGCACAAAAGCTGATGCGGGAGCATTTGTGCGGGCTTTATCAGCAACGGGAGGAACATTGAAGAAAGTTGGACTTGATATAGCAGATGTTTTCAAAGGTCTGTGGAATGCGATCAAGGGAACGAAGGCAGATGATACCGACACTGACGGCGCAACGGACGCAGATCTCGGTATCATGGTCGATACGGACGACCTTACATCCGTCTTTGAACGAAAGTTTAATGCGACAAAGGATAAGTTCGCCGGTAGAGCAAAGCAGATCTCCAAGGTGATCGAGCAGAATAGCGGCAACGACAGCGCTCTGGGAAGTGCGGTTCTGTCCAGATATAATGCAGTCGCCAATAGCTACATCAAAGACAGCAGCTACGATGTTCAATACGGTGGGTTCTCTCTTTCCGTCACCCCCGGCAAACTGAGCAACAAAGCCGCCGTAACCCTTATGAGTCTGGAATCCATCCAGCACAGTATGAACATGAGCAAGGAACCGCTTTCTGCATACATCAAGTGGCTTGGCTATAACGGCAACAGCGGAAAAACCATTGAGTTCCATTTAGGCAGCAATTCCGGCATCACCTATAAAATTCCTGCCTGGACAGGCGGCTTTCTTCCCCAGTATCTTGCGGATGAAGAACAGCACTACAATTTCAGAAAAGACTTCTACACTCCATCCGTATCCGGCAAAGCGGCTGAAAGTGACACCTCCTCCGTCGATGTAGATTTCGACCAATACAAATGTTCTGTCATTGACATGATGATTAAAGTCACTTGTCCTGACATTTCCAGGCTGACACCCAACGCATCGGAAAGCACATACACAGTCACACATACGGATTACCGGGAGAAAGAGATCACGACTTACACCCAGGTTCCAACCTACTACGTCAAAAGCAGTCTATCCAGCAAGCAGATCCGACTACTGACCAAGCAGGGCTGGCTTACGGCCTACGCCAGAAATGTCGTCACCGGCGCACAGGCTACCTGGATATACAATCCCGTCTATTGGCGTGCGACAAGCAACCATCTGGTCAGAACCGCTGCAACAATTCCCACTGTAGCGAACAAATCCACCGTCATGGAGGAATACACCTGGGAGGAGACAAGGCACATGGTCACGCTGTCCTTTCGTGTGCCGGTCAAGGTAAAAGCGAGGAGCGTCAATGAAATCGTAAAGCTATCCGGCATGTACGAAGGCTATCTTCCCTCGGAGGATCCGTATGGCGTGATGGGCGGCTCCTCCGGCGGGGAACCTTCCGATAGCGATAATACAAATCCCCCCGACAGCATCACACCGCTGGAAGAAGTGGCATAAGGAGAGCGAGCAATGAGATCAAAAAGAAAGAACATACTTCGCATCGCTACCGCATTTGCCCTGGCTGCGGCGACCACGTTGACCTGTCTGACAACTGACGCATTTGCTTCCAGCACATTCTCCGCATACGGACAAAAGACCGACGACGTAAAGCAGTCGTTTGCCCAAGCATACGGCTGGGATCTTGACAGCATGGATGCGGATACCTGGACCGGCTTGGACGGAAATACATACACCCGGACCGGCGGACATCAGGTGGAAGCCTTTAACGACCTTGTAGAATCTTCCATAACCGTGGCAGAGGAACTGGGAATCGACATGACGGAGTACCCAGATGGAGACTTTGGCGGTGGAGCATTCAGCAGCAGCCCTTACGCAGAAAGGATATTCGAGTTCCTTATGGAGATCCTTGGCAATGAGTATGCTGTCTGCGGTCTTATGGCGAACCTTCAGTGCGAGTCCAGAATGCTCCCCAACAATATGCAGGACTCATTTGAAGGAACATACAATGACGAAAGCTATACCGCTGCAATAGACTCTGGGGAATACACCCGTGAGGACTTTATCGGTGACGGTATCGGATACGGCCTCGCACAATGGACATATTCAACCAGAAAAGCTGCACTCTATGACCTTGCCAAAAGCCAGGGCAAATCCATTTCCGATATCGATGTCCAGCTGGAACTTCTGTCAAGAGAACTGAATAGTTTTGGCCTTATCGGCCCCTCTGCTGGCATGACCGATCTGAGGTCTGCGACCCTTCTGTTCGTTGAAGGATACGAACGGCCTGCGGGCAATTTTGAAGAAAAGGCTGACGAACGACTTCCTTTCGCAAAGGGGTTTTACGATGCTTTCGTACTCGGATTGGGTCCGGGCGGTGGTGTTGGCGGCGGGGACTACGGTGGTTCCGAAGGCGTTGGCGGTTTGCCAAAGGTAGCAGAAGTCGCATCCAACTCCAGCGCATATGGCGTGTATGCCCGTGGAGGCTTATGCCTTGCATGGGTAGCGCAAGTCTACGCCGCTGCGGGTTACAGCTGCAATGAGGTTTCGACCTGTTGTGCCTATAACGGATGGTTAAATGCGGTAGGGGCAGGCCACGCACACGATGGTACAGATGGAATCGTCCCAGGAGCCGTTGTGTTTGGAACAAGTCCCGGCGGCGCAAAAGCAACGCACGCATACCATGGCATCCCCACCTGTGGTCACGTTGGTATTTACGTTGGAAACGGGACCGTAGTCAGCGCAGTTGGCGACAATAACGCCCGTGCGGATTCCCTATCTGCATGGTGGAGCATGTTCGGCGGACTTGGCTGGTCCACTTGCGGCAACTAAGGAGGCATCAATATGAACCAAAAACAATTAGAGCGCAGCTATCGCATAGCGATCCTGATAACGCTTGTTGTCTGCATGTATCTGACCGGAGTTTTTAACGCATTGATGATCGTTCATGTACTCCCAACAAGTTTTCAGGCTGTCGTTAAATCCTTCTTTATTCGGGAGTCTTTGGTCGTATACCCGGTCCTTGTTACCATTGCCAGTATCATTGGCGCATATGCGATCCATAAGAACTGGGTGGAATCTCAGCGTTCTGACTTTCTTGGACGGAATTTCCTGTATGCTGAGGATTCGGAGGCATACGGCAAGTCTCACTTTGAATTACCGTATGAGTATATCAATGCAGCTCAGATCCGCAGTATCGAACGCTGCCGGGGCAAGATCCTCGGTATGCTCGATACTGACGACGATGATGGCGGCGACTGCATAGACTTCGCCCCAGACGGACGAGGAAATCAGCACATCATTGTGTTTGGTACATCCGGTGGCGGTAAGTCCTTCACTTTCGTAAAACCGTACATGTTTCAATCCGTCAAGCAGCGTCACAGTCTTGTTATCACAGACCCTGATGGCGGTCTGTACCGCTCAATGGCAGGCTATTTCAAAGATAACGGCTATGTTGTGCGAAAGCTGGATCTCAAAAACCTACAGAAGTCTGACGGATGGGATTGCATGAAGACCCTTCGCACTGGCGACCTGGAGAGCAATGTGAAGATTTTCGCAGAAACCATCACCTCCAACACTACCGGCGAGAATAATATCTACTCTCAGGGCAGCAACTCTCTGCTCAGTGCATTGATTATGTACGTCATGCTCTCCGAGAAGATCCCGGAGGAGGAGAAGAACATCGGCAAGGTGTATAGCCTCCTGCAAGACCCCAAGGGCATGGCGGCCCTCGAAAATATCTTCTCGGATGAACTCATGACCGAAAAGGAACGGCCCGCTATGAAGCCGTGGCTGGCCTTTAAGCAGGCATCCGATAACCTTCGAGGCAACATCCTGACGCACCTTGCAAACGGATTGGCACTATTCCAAAACCAATTGCTCTGCGATATCCTCTCTACCGACGATATGGACATGACGCTGCCTGGACTGAAACCCTGCGTCTATTTCTGCTGTTTCCCGGATCTGCACAAGACTTATCAGTTCATTATCTCTCTGTTTTTCTCCATGTTCTTCATTGAGTTGTGTAATTACGCCGACGATTATGGCAAGGGAGGCAGACTGCCTGTGACGGTAGACTTCCTTCTGGATGAGTTTTACTCCATCGGTATCATCCCATCCTGGGTCGAGAAGATCTCCGTTGTCCGTAAGAGAGGAATCAACTGTGTTATGATTCTTCAGGATCTCGGTCAGCTTCAGGAACGCTTTCCTGAGACCTGGACCACCGTTGCCGGTAACTGTTTCGCTACCATGACCATTGGCTGTAATGACCCCGAAAAGACCGGTGCTTGGCTCTCCAAGAGAATTGGCGACACCACGAAGGAAATCGAGTCCACTTCGGAGTCCGAATCGAAATCTGTTCTTGGTCTCAGCTCCGGTTCCCGTGTTTCCACCGGCCTTGGTAAAGGATCCCTGCTCAGTGCGGATGAAATCTGCACGCTGGATCGTGACCATGGCATCATCCTGTTCTCCACGCATAATCCCATCTATGTGAAGCGTACCCCTGTCACATTGTTCCCTGACTATGAGAAGTGCTATGACATCACCAACAACGAGATCGCAGACTTCTCAGATCGCCCTGCGAGAGATGCACTTCATCGTGCGGAGGCAGCGTATCAGAAGGAGTATTGGCAAACACACCCCCTTGATACCGGCATGGACAAGTACACCCTGACGGATGCCAAGTATACCGAGGAGCCTCGGTCTCCCATCGTGTCAATGCTCCATGTGGCAACCGGAGACATTAAGCGTGTGTGCAAGTTTATATCATCGCTTCCTGGTATCAATTCTGTATGTGAAGCTGCCGGAAAGGGCTGGAATACTTTCCTCAAGAAGAACACCTGGGTTGCCGATATGCTCCCGCACAAGGCAGAGAAGTCCAAAAAACTGTACGCTCCCAATCCCATTGTCGAGACTGCGGAAATGCACGCCTTTGAACGCTTTCGGATCGAGTATGCCCAGAAGGATGAGCTGATCCGCTCCAACCGTTTTGTAGAGCGTTCCACGGGGGAGGTCGTAGACACGAGCATTCCTGTGCCAGATATCGGGCTGCTTACTAAAGTCGAAGATAGCTGGGCGGACGATGACGATGAAGATGTGGACAGCCAGTTTTTCCCCGCCACCTCGGCGGCCCAGACAAACCCGGAGAAAATGACTGCGCAGAAAGCCCCGACAAGCCCGAAGACATTGACACCGCAGAAAGCGCAGGCAACTCCGATGCCATCGACACCGGAACAGCCAGCCCTCACAAAAGAACCCGAACCCATTCATACGCAAGGCGCATCTACTCAGTACGGGAACCAGGGCAGGGTCCCTCAGCCACAATTCCATGCTCCGCACAGTCCATGCAAAGACGCACCTTCTGGAGAAGATGAAGCATCGCCTGTTGTCGAGCCGAACCAGATGCGCCAGCAGCCAGCACCCACGGTATCGTCCATATTCGATGACAGCGCTGCATCTGTGCGTCAGGTAGCCAGAGGCAATGCGCAGCAGGACTATGCAAGGAAACGCACCCAGCAGACAATGGAGCATCAGAAGCAAGAACGTGAAAAGGCAGCTACTGTCACCGGCGAGCAGGCTCCCAGGCGGAATATAAATGCCGCCCCTGGGTTCATGGCTGGCAAGAAAAAGCAAGGCCCCTGAGAGCCGTCAAAGCCATGCTAAGGTATGTCTTTCAGGTGAATATAGGTGTTGACTAAACACTTTCATTTGATTATAATAATTCAGAGAATGACACTTCATTCTCAAATAGCCGAATGGCAGAAAGGAGAAAGATTGGTATGAACAATTTCAAGGTTCGCGAGATGGTTCAGAAGCACCGTGCCGCACTTATGGCTACAGTTACCGCAATGCTTTGCACAGCGATGATTACCGCTCCTGCGATGGCAAGTGAGATCACGACTGGTGTCACCCAGGGTCTCGGCAAGATCTGGGAGATCTTCACCGGCATTGCGCTGCCTGTGGCTGCGATTGCCCTCGCTGCTTGTGGTGTCTCTGTCATCATTGGCAACGAACGCTCCACTGAGTCCGCAAAGAAGACTGCGATCCGCATTGTTGTCGGTATCGTTATCATCATGCTGGCTCCCACCATTGTCAACGCAATGGGTTCCTGGTTCGGTAAGGGCAACTGGAGCTTCAACGGCTAAGTTGGCATGGCTTACAACATTCTCGCCCATCGGCGCACCCCGCCTCGTGCGGGGTGTTTTCAAAATCTGAACATTTTTGCTGAGAGGAAGTACCATGAGAATCAGAAAAAAGAAAGTATCCGGCTTCGTTTATTTATTATCTGCATTGAGCTGCGTCCTCGTGGTCAGCAGCGCATCTCCCGCTTTTGCCAGTGGGTTTGGAGCCGACACGCAAAATGTCATGAATATGATCCGTGTGATTGCGATGGCAGGCACAGCCGTCGGAATCGCTGCTTGCGGAATTAAATATATGATCTCTTCCGAACAGGAGGCAAGTAAAGCATTGAATCAGATGCTTTTGCTCCTCGGCGCACTTGTCGCATTGTTTTTTCTCCCTGCCGCTATTCGGCTTGGTCGAGAGGTAACAGCCAACATAAGGTGGGATCCTCACAGTCTATCCTGATGGTTTTATCTGGAATGAAAAGGAAAGGGGAATAGGTATCAGATGTTAACTGCGTTAATTCAGTCTATCATATCTGGGTTGGGCGAAGTGCTAAATGGCGTTGTGAATCTCATGCCAACATTGCTAGCGATGAATTTATCCCGGTATCTTACGGCATTTCCCATACTGGCAGATGCTTACACAGTATTGCAGGGATTCGCCTATGGTATTCTCGCAATCATCGCCGGTACGGCTCTCGCAAAGTTCTGGGTAGGAGGCGTTTCCGGCGAAAGAGCCTCCGATACTCCTATGGGAGTGCTGCTTCGCACAGCGATAGCTGCGGCTATGATATCCATGGGCGGATATCTCCTACAGCTCATCATCCGACTTGGAACAACCGGATACGAAGCAATCGGAGCGATTCCGGTACAAGACTCAGGATTCGAGTTTTCTTCGGTGTCTAGTGCAATTATCCCAGCCTTCAAAACGAGTATCAAAGGCGGCGTAGAAAGTACGCTCTCTGACATCGGCGCATCCATTGTAAGCCTTATCGTTCTTTTCCTATTGGGCAAAAATGTTATTTCGCTCTTGCTTGAAGTCGCAGAGCGATATCTTATGGTTGGCATTCTGGTGTTTACCTCGCCCATCGTCTACCCAACGATGGCTTCACGGGATACTTCTCAGATTATGCGCCGCTGGCTTTCCATGTTCATCGGTTGCGTGTTTCAGATGAGCATTTCTATTTTGTTCCTGAAGCTCGTTCTTAGCGGCATGGTTAGTATGACAAACGCAGGAACGGCCTTCACAGACACAGATGGATACGGACCACTCATTCAGCTGATACTTGTCCTCGCTATGTGTAAGATCGCCCAGAGAACAGATACATATCTTCAGCAGCTCGGCATTGGCGTTCCCACAACTGGAGGGAATATGCTGGGAGATATGCTGAGTATGTTCCATACCGTAGGCAACACTATTGGCGCTGTTCGAGGATATCGCTCCCGTGGGCGTGGAAATGGCAATGGACCTGTTCTTGGCGCAGTTCCCTCTGGAGGCAGAACAGCAATCGGTCGGGCGCTTTCAGCATATTCCAATGCCAAAAACTCGGGTTATAACACCGCTGAAGCTCTCAACGCAGCAAAGCAGGCTTCTTCCGACAAGCTAAACAAGGGTGTTGGCAAAGTCGCAAAGGGCGCTGCTGAAGCCATAAAGGGAGTATATAACGCAGGGTTAAATTCTGATTATGCCAAGGCCGCAGCCGCAACGAGCGAATCTGCCGAATCGTATCGGAAGAAGGCTGCTCAGGATATGGAACGTGCCAGGGCAGGCATTTCTCAGGCGTTTGGAGGCGCAGCGCATGTGGTGAGTTCTGCGGTTCGTCCCAGAACGCAAGCGCAGCGAGATAATGCCCAAGTACAACACGAAGCTGCTGTTCGTGCCGCAAGCAAGGAAACTGCGACTGCTACTCAGGCAGCAAAAGCCGAAAACAGAAGGGAGTTTGCTACTGGCACATCACCTATGCCCGACGCTGTAAAAAATGCCGTCGAGAGGTCTGGCCCCGTCACGAACTCGTCCCAAGCAGAAAATAACCGCACCCACTATGGTGTCACAAACAAGGGTAATGCCATCGTTCCGATGACCAAGGATTCTAAGGACGACAACTCTACTCCCAGCCTTCCTACAGAGGCAAAGGCCGCCGGTCTATCCATTGAGAAGGACGGAAACTATGTAGCCGGATCTCACCCCAACTCCGTAGGCGACTGGCTTGGACATACAACATCCAAAAATGCTGGAGCCAGCTTCAACAATGGTTTTGCTGGCGCAGGAACCGCCGGTCATGTGGGTTCTGAGGAATCCTACACGGCTCGTGCAAAAAAGCAGGCTGAGACTTACAGAACGCCTGAGTACGCTAATGAGACAAAGGCCGCTCGTGAAGAAGCGAATCAGGCTCAGGAGAAAGTTGCATCCCTGCGCAACAGTGGTGCATCTACTGCCAGCATTCAGGAAGCTGAAGCAAAATATAGAAATCTGGACCAGATCGCATCTCAGCGTGAAACCAATATGGAACGTGCCAGCAGAGGGGATACTGGAATTGATGACATTAAGCAAGCCATCCAGGCCAGCGATAGGGCTGCCTACTATGCTTCTTATGGTGAGGCCCAAGCCAATGCCCGTCAGGCTTATGATGCCTATGTCACCAGCGCAGCCAGCTATCACGAGCTTGACCGCATGAAGAGTGAACTCGATGCCTCGAAGCAACGCTACAACGAAGCAAAAGTAAGTGGCGTAGGTGGCTCTGAACTTGCCGCAATGGAAACGGATATCGACAACCAGCAGTCGGCAATCGATGAGCGCCGGGGCGAAATCAAGGAAGCGAATGAACGCATAAATGACCCGAATTTCTATCGGAATTACGCCGCTCAGGAGAGTGAGCGTCTCCAACAGGCAGACGATCAGGTTTATTCCCAGTACGCCGCCAATGCCGTGGCAAATGGGAGCAAGGAAAGTCCTGAAGCACTTCGTGAGGATGCCGTCAACTGGTCCCGTGAGACAGCAGACCTCATCGCCAATACCATTGACCGGGCAACGCCTTATGAAATTGACCGTGCGCTGTCCAACGACTCCTACGAGTATGGCACAACGCCTCTTACCATCAAGATGGCTCAGCGTGAATTCGGTGCAGCGATCCCGGACTCCGCTTCTGTGGTGGCCTTTGAGGCAACGAATCTCAAAGACTCCCAAAATGCAGAAGGCGATGTTGTTTACGGTGGCAGACAGTACACCATTGACTACAAGGACGGCGACAAGTATGGTCGCATGACCATGTTTGACCAAGTGTTCTACGATGGCTTGCCTGCTGCTGAAAAGGACAGTTTCAACAAGTACATCTATGCTGACGGGCGTGTGTTCTACTTCCGTGGAGGAACAGGAGACATCACCTGTTCTGAGGCTTCCAAGCAGATCGACAGGAGAAAAACGACATCGAAGCCAGCTCCTCCCGCATTCATGAAAAAGCCCAAGTAGCCCAGTTCCTCCAGAAAAATCATCCTGCCCAGATTGCCGTGACTCTCTGCTGTCATAGGGCGCACCGTACCGAACAGCAATCCTTCGTTTTTAGAACTTTTTCTGTGAAAATGAAAATGGCCCAGAAAAACAGTCCTTTTGAAAAGTTCGGAGTTGCCCCATAAATCACGTTGTTTTCGCAACCTATTTGTACTGTCTGGCAACTTCGGGTCATATGGCCCGAAGTTGCCCTAACTTTCTGCCTGTTTTTCGCACTCAGTCGATATCGACCAATCCGCCTTGCCCCCCCGGACCAATCACGTCCAGTTCCCCAAAAGGCGTATCTGTTATTTTTCAGATGCGTCTTCTTTCGTGTTGACAAAGCACAAATAGAAAGCTATAATATATCCATCGTATGGAAGTTTTTTAGGGTAAGGGAAATTACATCCATTACCGTTTTTTATCAAAAAGGTTTTCCCAGATAATTCAAAGAACAGACGCTCAAAAAGTGCCTGTTCTTTTTTTATATATATAAGAAAACGACAAAAGTCAAGAAAGGAAAGTTTTATGCAAAACAAAAAGAACAACTCCAATAGCCACAATCGCAGTAACTTCGATGGCCCGTCCGATGTCATCATCAACTGCAAGTCTTCCGGCAAGTTTATGGACTTTCGGAATGACCTTGTGGCAGCTTATCCAAAAGATTATGCAAACATCCAGGGATTTGGTGGAGCAAAGCACGCCAGAAACAGCGGTATCCGCATAACATTGACCGAGTACGGGAAAGGACAGAGTACCTTTGTTGGTGCGCTGGTTCCGCCCTATGTGTTCGACGCAATGTTGGAAGTGTGCCGGAGAAACATCGGAACCCATCACTATCCAGCAGAAGAGCTGAATGAGAAGGTCGTAAAGGCCGGGTTTGAAGCCGTGAAGATGAACGCAACCCTCTCCAGCCTTATCAGCGAAGGGATGAAGATTTGCCGTAACGGTCTCATGCACACGCCTGAGACCCAGCATGGCATTCTTGGCGAGATCGGCGCAGCCCTCAAAAGAGTGCGTGAGATCGGGAATCGTCAGCAGCCCTCTCCGAATGCGCTGGGTGGATATCACAGCGACTTCAACTACTCCCAGATCCGTGTGAATATGCACGCTCTGGACAATACTGGATGCTGTAAGGTCAATCAAGTCGAAATCAAACGCAATCAGTTTCAGCAAAACGGTGCTGTTTCCCGCCTGCCCTGGTATGTGTGCGTCACAGAATTCCGGGCAAAACCAAAGGAACGTGGAAACGGCGCAACGAACTATGATCCTCGCACCGTGAAGGAGAAGCGGTCTGTGTATATCAATGTCTCTGATATGGATATGTACAACGCTACCTGGTCTGTGGGGAGGTTTGTGGAACTCTGGTATGCTACGGTAGGTCAGAGTGTGCTGATTGAAGGTCTCAGAATGAAGGATGCTGCCCGGAACGGCGGTTATAGTGGTCAGGATCAGGATTATGGCAATGGTCAGAATTCTTATGACGACTACGGCGACGGCTTTGACTGCGGCGACTTCAACGGGGACTTCAATGGCGGTTACGGAGATTTTCAAAGGTAAAGAGGAGAGTATGTTTGCAAAAGCAGCATACTCTCTTTCTGTTCAAGAAAGGAAAATAATTATGGGCTTTAGCAGTTCTGTAAGAAATCGCATCAAGAAATGTGCGATCAAAAACAAGAAAGAAATGACACCGAAGGACCTCTTTGGTGCGCAGGAAACAAAGACCTATATCGCAAATGTCGTCCGGTCTATGACAGGGCGAAATCTGCGGGTCACTGTTGAAGATGATCCCACTGTTTGCGATATGGTTGGCTGCACAAACAATACGTCAATGTATATCAATCCCTTTTCGGATATTGTTACCAGTATGGGAGGGCTGGAAGCACAGTTTGTGACGTGCATGGGCATCGTGTTCCACGAAATCGCCCATTGCGTCTACCTGGACTTCGACGAAGAAAAAAGGGCCTGCGAGTTTCTGGAGAAGGGGATGCTGTATGGTGATGAGCCTTACGGACTCACCCTCAAAGAACAGGCGACCCTGGAGGAGCTGAAGACAGTTCTGGCTGATGAAGCAGCAAGACCCATCTTCGTCTATATCTACCACCAGCTGGCAAACATCATCTCTGACCGGCACGACGAGGACTGCCTCATCTATGACTATCGTTCCTTTGTTGGCGAACCGATTTACTTGGCTCGAAACAGCCTGCTGACCTCTTGCATTCCCTTTGAGGAGGGACTGGAGAAGGTAGAGAACGGAGATCTTCCTAAGATCTCGTTCCTGTTCAATAACTTGCTTCAAATGACCCGGTTTGACAAGGTTTTTTCCCATGATTACGATAGTGTGGAAAAGACCGAATACTGGAAATTCCTGGAGCAAGTCAGAGAACACGCTGCTATTGCTTGCGCCACAGATGACGTGATGCGCAAATGCACGGAGATCACCTATATCATAATGGGTATGCTTCCGTACATCAAAGAGCAGATCCAAGAAAATCAACAACAGGAACAAGCTGATAGTCAGCAGAGTCAGCAAAATAGTCAGCAAAGCAGTTCCGGCAGCCAGCAAAGCTCTACCAGCTCCTCTGGCAGCCAGAGCGGTCAAAACGGGATGCCCCAGATGTCCTCGCAGGATATTGAAAAAATCCTGAACCAGCTGGCACAGGGGGCCTCACAGGGCAGTGCGCCTCAGACTCCTCAGATGAATTGTTCTTCCCAGAAAGCACAGGATATGCGGAATGCGGAAAGAGGCGGTTCCAAAGAGCAGCGGTCTGAGCGGCAGGCAAGCGGGAACGACTCGGCAGCCAAGGATGCGCTGGAGCGTCTTGCGGGGGCCATAGCGAACCGTCAGGCCGAAAATGAGGTCTCCCAGGAAAATCTACATCAGGATTCTGTTGTCCTGAATCTGGCAAGCCAGACATCCCCTCACGCAAATTACGGAAGCAACGTCGTTCTCCCTCGTGCAGTCACGCAGGACGACATTGACACCTATAATTTTATGATGAAGGATCTCGCTGCCTACTCCAAGCGCCTTCAGAGACAGATGCTCGACATCCTGAAGGATCTCCGGGAGGGTACTGTGTCCAAGCACAGGGCGTTCGGACGCAAGTTCGATGCTCGTGACGCTTACAGACCCGATCAGAAATACTTCATGTCGAAGAAGAACCCCACCGAGATCCCCGATATGTCCATCTTTGTCCTAATCGACCATTCCGGTTCGATGAACGGCGAAAGAATGGAGGCCGCACAGAAAGCAGCAATGCTTCTGTATGACTTTGCCACCAACATCGACATCCCGGTTGCAGTTGCGGGCCACAACGATAGAGGCAGCGTTTTTTTCAAGCTATACACCGGCTTTGAAAAAGCTTCACGCACCGAGAAGTATCGCTTGGCCCAAATGGAACCGAGTGGTCGAAACCGTGACGGCATGGCAATCAACATGGCTTCTGCTATGTTGGAAAAACGCCAGGAAGAAATCCGAATGTTGATTATCATTTCGGATGGACAGCCAAACTCCCGTGCTTATAGCGGAGAGGAAGCTGCACGAGACATCCAGGATATCATCGGTAAGCTCCGCCGTAAGAACATCGAGGTTCTGGCAGCTGGTATCGGAGGGGATAGGGAACGGGTCAAGGAAATCTACGGAAATGACAACTACATTGACATTTCCGACCTGAGTGCCTTACCCAAAATCCTGACGAACGTCGTCAGAAAGAAAGTTTACGCAGCCATGTAACAGAATGAGCCACGGACCATTGCGGTTCGTGGCTTTTTCTTGTGGCGGCTGAGCGAACTTCAGGTCATTATGACCCGAAGTTGCGTTCATCTGTGAACCTTTCGTGACTTCAACCTCGGAGAAGTTGCATACACCAAGAATGTATGGTAAAATACAGGCGTTCCATAGATGGGACGCTAATTTTTGTTTGCAATTCAGGAGGAAATAAATCATGACCAAGAAAGAGCTTGCAGCCATCGTCAGCGAGAAGGTCAACATGTCCAAGAAGGACGCTGAGGCCGCCGTCAATGTGGTGTTCGACTCCATCGCCCAGGCTATGAAGGAAGGCGACAAGGTAAACATCGCTGGCTTCGGCATCTTTGAGACCAAGGAGCGTTCTGCGAGAACTGCCAAGAATCCTCAGACCGGGGAGACCATTGAGATCGCAGCAAGGAAGGTCCCCGCTGTTAAGTTCGGCAAGACCGTGAAGGAGCTGGTCGCAGAATAAGTTGCTGCTCCCGGTATTCCTTCAAAACATGACAAACCCTCCAGACTCTATGATTTGTCTGGAGGGGATTTTGCGCTGTTTTGTAATACTTTTAGAAATATTGAGAGAACATTAGCTTTTTTGTCATTCGATTGACTAACGATGTCAAAATAATAGTTGCAATAAAAAAAAGTCCGTGCTATAATCGACGAGAATGGAACGAGGCGGATACGCTTTCGCATATCCGCCGACCCACTAAAAAAACTACAGGGAGTTGCCGCTCCCGGTAGTCATATGGACAAAGTTATCGAGAAGGTGTCAGCCTACGGGCCGTCCTACTGCGACGATCTGCACGATCTGGTTCAACCAGCCATCCGTCGGTGGAGTGCAAGGAGCAATGCAACGGTAGGATGTAAAATGAAGCGCTTCGACTTCTGCTTTTTTTGCGGGGGGAATTGGATGGAAGAAGAAGACTCGTTAATGTGTTGTCCAGCCCGAAGTGTGTGTATGAACTTTCTATATTGATATGGTGGCTGACTGATTGGGTGTATACTTCCAGGGTGTGCTGGCGGAGAGAGTGGGATTTGAACCCACGGTGGGTTGCCCCATCACCAGTTTTCAAGACTGGCTCCTTAAACCGCTCGGACATCTCTCCAAAATGTGCCTGCTCTACAAAAGTGCAAAACAGGAAAGTGGCGGAGTGAGAGGGATTTGAACCCTCGCGCGCTTTTTAGACGCCTACTCCCTTAGCAGGGGAGCCCCTTCGGCCTCTTGGGTATCACTCCGAATAAAAAGAAAACTATTCACTTGATTGCCAAAGTATTCTAGCATATGGCAGAATGTTTGTCAAGCACTAATCTCGCCCCTGCGTCAAAGCTCTTGACAATTTTCCCTCTGGATGATATATTTTATGAAGTCTGGAGAGATGTCCGAGCGGTTTAAGGAGCCAGTCTTGAAAACTGGTGATGGGGCAACCCACCGTGGGTTCGAATCCCACTCTCTCCGCCACTTACTCCACCGCAATTCTATCGGAATTGCGGTGGTTTTTCTGCGTCAGCGCCAATCTGTCGGTCAGGCGTTGACAAACGCCCTCCGAACGATTACAATAGACAAAAATTACATTATGAGGTGATTTCTCATGGATTCCAAGCTGCGCCCCGAAACACTGTGCATTCAGGCCGGTTATACGCCCAAAAACGGCGAGCCCCGCCAGATCCCCATCGTCCAGAGTACCACATTCAAGTACGACACCTCCGAGGATATGGGAAAGCTTTTTGACCTGGAAGCCGAGGGCTATTTCTACTCCCGTCTGGCAAATCCCACCTGTGACGCCGTCGCCGCCAAGATCTGCGCGCTGGAGGGCGGCACCGCCGCCATGCTCACCGGTTCCGGACAGGCGGCCAACTTCATGGCGGTGTTCAACATCGCCGGATGCGGCGATCACATCGTTGCCAGCTCCGCCATCTACGGCGGCAGCTTCAACCTTTTCTCCGTCACCATGAAGAAAATGGGTCTGGAAACCACCTTTATCGACCCGGACTGCACCGAGGAAGAACTGAACGCCGCCTTCCGTCCCAACACCAAAGCCGTGTTCGGCGAGACCATCGCCAACCCCGCCCTGACGGTGCTGGACATTGAGAAATTCGCCAAGGCCGCCCATGCCCACGGCGTTCCCCTCATTGTGGACAACACCTTCGCCACCCCCATCAACTGCCAGCCCTTCCGGTGGGGCGCGGATATCGTCACCCACTCCACCACCAAATACATGGACGGTCACGCCTCCGCTCTGGGCGGCGCCATCGTGGACAGCGGCAAGTTCGACTGGACGGCCTACCCGGACAAGTTCCCCGGCCTGTGTACCCCTGACGACAGCTACCACGGCGTCACCTACACCCAGCGCTTCGGTCTCGGCGGCGCGTTCATCACCAAGTGTACCGCCCAGCTGATGCGGGACTTTGGCTGCGTCCAGTCCCCCCAGAGCGCGTTCCTGCTGAATCTGGGATTGGAAAGTCTGCCCTTCCGCATGAAGCAGCACTGCGCCAATGCCCAGGCCGTGGCGGAATATCTGCAAGGTCACGAGAAGGTCAAGTGGGTAAAGTACGCCGGGTTGAAGGGCGACAAATATTACGATCTTGCCCATAAGTATATGCCGAACGGCACCTGCGGCGTCATTTCCTTCGGTCTCTACGGCGGCCGGAAAGCAGCCGAGACCTTCATGAAGCACCTGAAACTGGGTGCCATCGAGACCCACGTGGCCGATTCCCACACCTGCTGCCTGCACCCCGCCTCCTCCACCCACCGTCAGATGACCGACGCGGAGCTGGACGCCGCCGGTGTCGGTGCCGACCTCATCCGCCTGAGCTGCGGTCTGGAAAACGCACAGGATCTTATTGAGGACATCGCACAGGCATTGGAGAACGTGTAATCAGGAGGAAAGCGTATGCCCATTCAGATTCCCAACGACCTGCCGGCAGCGGGCATTCTGCAGCAGGAAAACATTTTCGTTATGCGAAAGACCCGGGCAGAGACCCAGCACATCCGCCCTCTGGAAATCGTGCTGTTGAATCTCATGCCAACGAAAATCGTCACGGAGACCCAGCTCAGCCGTCTGCTCGGCAATACGCCCCTGCAGGTGCATCTGGAGCTGATGATGGTCTCCTCCCACCGCTCCAAAAATACCCCGCAGGAGCATCTGCTGAATTTCTATAAAACCTTCGACGAACTGAAGGATCGGAAATTCGACGGTATGGTGATCACCGGTGCGCCGGTGGAGCAGATGCCCTTTGAAGAGGTGGACTACTGGCCGGAGCTGTGCCAGATCATGGAGTGGAGCAAAACCAACGTCCATTCCACCTTCCACATCTGCTGGGGCGCGCAGGCGGGACTTTACTACCACTACGGCATTCAGAAAAAAGCTCTCCCGGAAAAGCTGTTTGGCGTGTACCCCCATCACGCGGACTACAAGCGTGCCATTCTGCTCCGGGGCTTCGACGACGAATTCTGGATTCCTCACTCCCGGCACACCACCGTGGAGCGCGCCGACATTGAAGCCGTTCCGGGTCTGAAAATTCTGGCTTCCTCTCCGGATGCCGGGGTCTACGCCGCCATGAACAAGGAAGGCCGTCAGATTTTCGTCACCGGCCACGCCGAGTATGACGCGGACACGCTGGAAAAGGAATACCTCCGGGACAAAGCCCAGGGTCTGCCCATCCACGTCCCAGCGAACTACTATCCCAACGACGATGACACCCAGCGCCCCGTCGTCCGCTGGCGGGGACACGCCCATCTGCTGTTCAGCAACTGGCTGAACTACTTTGTCTACCAGACGACGCCCTACGACATCATGGCCGTGGGCGTGGAATCCACCCGCGAATAAAAGATTACAATGCAGCCGCCGCCCCATACTTGAAATGGGGCGGCGGCTGCTGTATAATTCTAGAAAAATTCTGAATTGCGAGGTAAACGCCATGCTCACCACAATTCTTTTTGATCTGGACGGCACGCTGCTTCCCATGGATCAGGAGGTGTTCGTCAAGGACTACCTGAACCGTCTGGCAGCGAAGATGATTCCCTACGGCTACGACCCTCAGATGTTGGTCAAGGCCGTCTGGCGCGGCACCGGCGCTATGGTCGCCAATGACGGCAGGAAGAGCAACGAGGTCGTCTTCTGGGAAACCTTCGCCGACATGTTCGGTCAGGACGCTTTGGAAGACGTCCCCCTCTACGACGAATTCTACGAAACGGAATTTCAGGAATGCCGCCACAGCTGCGGCTTTCAGCCCGCCGCGGCGGAAACCATTCGCGCCCTTCACGTCATGGGGTACCGCACCGTGCTCGCCACCAATCCCCTTTTCCCGCCCACGGCCACCCAGAGCCGGGTCCGGTGGGCCGGTCTGACGCCCGAGGACTTCGAGTTCATCACTACATATGATAATTCCTCCTTCTGCAAGCCAAATCCGGACTACTACCGGGAAATTCTGGGTAAACTGGGGTTGAACGCCGGAGAATGTCTCATGGTGGGCAACGACGTAAACGAGGACATGATCGCCCAAACCCTTGGTATGCAGGTATTCCTCCTCACCGACTGCCTCATCAATAAAGAAAACAGGGATATTTCTCAGTATCCATACGGCAGCTTCCCGGAGCTGATGGACTATATCCGGGGCTTATGATATGACGGTTTTTCTGTTTCTTTTGTGTGCCATCGCGGCAATTTTGCTGATGGGAGGGTACTATACCTACCGCATCGCATTCTACTCCCCGAAAAAGGGGCGGGACAAAATCTCCACCTTCGCCAGCCACAAATATGACCCCTACCGCAAGGAGATCAACCGCCTGTTCTGCCAGCTCAGCGACCGTCCCTACGAGGAGGTTTCCATCGTATCTTTCGACGGGCTTACCCTGTTCGGGCGTTATTACCACGTCAAAGACGGTGCGCCGCTGGACATCGGCTTTCACGGCTACCGCAGCAGCGCCCTGACGGACTTCGCCGGGGGCAGTGAGCTGAGTTTCTCTATGGGGCACAATCTCCTGCTCATCGACGAACGCGCCCACGGCAGAAGCGAAGGCCGCACCATCACCTTTGGCATTCAGGAGCGGTGGGACGTGGAAAGCTGGGCACGCTACGCCGTGGAGCGATTCGGTGCAGATGTGCAGATTATCCTCTACGGCGTTTCCATGGGTGCGGCGACGGTGCTGATGGCTGCCGGGCTGGACTTGCCCGAAAACGTGAAAGGAATCATCGCCGACTGCCCCTATTCCTCCCCCGGAGACATCATCCGCAAGGTCGCAAGGGATATGCACATGCCCGACCGCTTGGCATGGCCGTTTGTGAAAATCGGCGGGCGGGTCTACGGCGGCTTTGACGTTGACGAAATGGACGCCGCCCGGGCAGTGAAACAGGCAACGGTGCCCATTCTCATCATCCACGGGGAAAGCGACAGCTTTGTCCCCTGCGAAATGAGCGACATCGTGTCGGAAAATCCCGCGCTGGTCATGCGGTACACCTTCCCCGGCGCTGACCACGGGTTCAGCTATCTGGTGGACACCTCCAGATACCAAAAAATCGTGACTGAATTTATGGAAAAGGCACTTGCGCCGAAAGCATAACCGCCGTCCCCGCCGGGATACCCCGGCGGGGACGTTTTCGCGGAAAGACGGCGCAGCATGACAATTCCCCTTGATTTTTCCGAAAAAAAGAATACAATGGACGCATATTGTTTCCCGTGAAAGGATGCCGTTTTATGAACAAAATTTATATTCCCGAAAACTACAAGCCGGTGCTGGACGCCTACGACACCCAGCGCGCCATTGCCTATATCAAGGAGACGTTCCAGCAGGAATTTTCCAAGGCGCTGAACCTGAAGCGCGTCTCCGCGCCCCTGTTCGTCACCGAAAGCTCCGGCCTGAACGATAACCTGAACGGCTACGAGCGGCCTGTGGCCTTTGACATTCCCGCCGTTGGCATGGACGCTCAGGTGGTGCATTCTCTGGCAAAATGGAAGCGCCTTGCCCTCAAGCGCTACAATTTCACCGTTGGAAATGGCCTGTACACCGACATGAACGCCATCCGCCGGGACGAAGCGCTGGACAACATCCATTCCATCTACGTCGATCAGTGGGACTGGGAGAAGATCATTACCCGGGAAAACCGGAATCTGGACTTCCTGAAGCTCATCGTCCGCGCCATCGTGGGTGCCATCTGCGACACCAACGACCGCCTGCACGTTCGCTTCCCCCAGCTGCGCACCGAGCTGAGCCGGGAGGTCACCTTCATCACCGCGCAGGAGCTGGAAGACATGTATCCCGGTCTGGAAACCGGTTCCCAGCGGGAAAACGCCTTTGTCCGGGAGCATAAAACCGCCTGTATCATGCAGATCGGCGGACTTCTCCGCTCCGGCAAGCCCCACGACGGCCGCGCCCCCGACTATGACGACTGGAATCTGAACTGCGACATTTTCTTCTGGGACGAAACGCTGAACCGAGCGCTGGAGGTTTCCTCCATGGGCATCCGTGTGGACGCGGAATCCCTCGACCGCCAGCTGACCCTCGCCCACTGCGACGACCGGCGGACGCTGCCCTTCCACAAGATGCTGCTGAATAACGAGCTGCCCCTGACCATCGGCGGCGGTATCGGCCAGAGCCGTCTGTCCATGCTGATGATGGGCTGCGCCCACATCGGCGAAGTACAGTCCAGCGTATGGGACAGCGAAACCGTGGACGCCTGCGCAAAGGCCGGGATCCCGCTGCTGTAATTTACATACTGACAAAAGACATCATAAATTTATAGATTGATTCTCGCAAATGTGGGGTTGGCAGACATTGCCAACCCCACACTTTTAGTAATAGAAGAACTTATAAAACGACGGATACACATTCAGCAGCTGCTGCAAGTTCGTCCGGGAATTGGAACCGGGGTCGCGGATGGTAAATCCGGACGCTGTCAGACTGCTTCCCCCGGCGTACCCTGTGACCACCACCCAGTGCTGACCGCCATAGGCATTGCTGACGCCGAGCAAGACAGGTTTTCCCTGCTTCAGCTTACCATAAACGGTACTGAGATATCCGGAACCGTCCGTGACAGCCGTATAGTGGCTCGGCCAATAGAGACTGCCCGAGGGCGTATAGGTAAGCTCCTTCGCCATAGCGTCGGGGTAGATGGTTCTTCCCGTGCGGAAGGACTCCATCATTGCCACCGCCGTTGTGGCGCAGCCGATCTGAGAAAAGGTCTTCCCGGATGTACCGATCCGGACATCCGCCCAGCGGGCGTCCGTCTGCTTGAAATTCGGCACGTTCAGGGACACTGAAGCATAGTTTCCGGACAGATATTGCGCGCTGACGTATCCGGTTTTCGTTCCGCCGTAAAGGACGCGGCTCCATCCGTTCGCAGTGGACAGACGGATGACCGTTTCCCCCTTGCTGAGGGCGCCGACCTTTCCATAGGCCGTCCCCGCCCAGCTGCGGACGTTCAGCGTGCCGCTGCTTACCGCCACGGATACCGGGGTCCCCTCCGTCACCGTGATGAAGCCCGCGTGGCAGTAGCCGTACTTCCCTTTTGCGTATTCCACCTTCCACCAGTCGCCGGACTTGGAGATCAGCGTAACATAGCTTCCCTTATTCAGCGACGCGGCCACCGCTGCGCTGGAGGACGGGCTGCTTCGCACGTTCAGCTTCCCGGAAGCAGTCGTCACGACACCGGCTTTGGAATCCGCCGTGGCCGCCTCAGCCCGCATCGGCAGAAGGAACGCTCCCAAAAGGAGCAGAACCGATACAGTACAAGTCAGAATTCGTCGAATAACAATCACCTCGTTCTGGTTTTTCAGGAAGCTTACAGCCCGTCGGCAACCGCTTCCCCGCATATATGCGCAGTAATTGTAACATATTTGTAACCATTTGGGAATACGCCAAATTCTGACAAAAATACAGGAGCCGGTAAATAGGCGGGATGCATCAGACCGTTAACAGGCACAGTGGGATAATGAACTGCCCCCCTTGCCTCTCCCTTTGGGAGAGGTGGCCGAGCGCAGCGAGGACGGAGAGGGTACATAAGGCTGCAATACCCTCTCCGTCACCTTCGGTGACAGCTCTCCCAGAGGGAGAGCCAAGGGGCTGTACCCCGTTACATAAAAATGGAGCATATCAGTACCGATACGCTCCATTAACTGTTTTACGACCACTCATTTAATCTACCGCTCCTGCGTTTGCTATTCAGTTAAACCGCACTACGTTATTGGCGAACCGGTAAAAGCTCCCGGCAAATTCCTGCCCAGCACGCCCCGGCACGCTGATGAACAGCAGCGGCGTGCGCTTGCGGAAGTAGTTCGCCCACTTGGGGTCATAAGCCATGCAGGTCTCCCACATCTTTTTCAGCTCGGCATCCGTCTCGGCGGACTTGTTCAGCCGGGTCGTGAGAATGGAGATGCCGAACATCATGAACAGGTCGTGCTTCATGTATCGTTTCAGCCGGGGTTCGGTGATGTCGTCCAAGTGACAGGTGGTAAAGCACCGTTCCGTCACAAGGATCTGATCTGCGTGGCGCTTGGCCAGAGCGGCAGACTGCACCGACTGATCCGGTCGGCCGATCCAGTAACGGTAAAGGTCTGCGTTGAGATAGTACATTTTCCGCACATAGGGTATCGTCTGATAGATCATCAGGTTGTCCTCATAGAAAACATGTTTGGGAAGCGGCTGCTCCCATTTACGCATGATCTCGGTGCGGAAAGTGCTGGAATGGATGGTGAGCATCTGGTATACCCGGAAGGGTTTGGTATCCTCCCATGTGAAGATACGGTTCTCCGGCAACACGGCGGAATAGTTGATGGAGCGATCCCCGTCGCCGTCGGAATGGACGTAGTAGTAGTTTGTCACTACCATATCCACGCCGCCCTGCCGCTCACATTCCTCAAGAGCGTCCAGAAATTTGGGGAAATCGGGGCTGAGGGTGTCGTCGCTGTCCACGACCTTGAAATAGGTGCCGGTGGCGTGCTTCAATCCCTGATTGATGCCCTCACCGTGGCCGCCGTTTTCCTGATGAATGACCCGCACAATGTCCGGGAATTTCCGGGCATATTCGTCGGCGATTTTTCCGGTGTTATCCTTGGAGCCGTCATCAATAATGATGATCTCCACCCGGTTTCCCCCGGGCAGGAGGCTCTGGATGCACTTCTCCATATAGTCCTGAGAATTGTAGCAGGGTACTGTGACCGTCAGAAGCTTCATTTATCTTTCTCCTTCGATTTCTGATTTGGCAAGGCTCAGCGCCCGGAGGATTACCGCGTCCATGTCGTAATAGCGGTACTCCCCCAACCGGCCGCCGAAAATGGTTTTCTCTTCCCCGTCCGCCAGCACCTTGTACCTTCCATACAGGGCGTTATTTTTTTCATCGTTCACGGGATAGTACGGCTCCACCCCCGGCTTCCACTCGGAACTGTACTCCCGGGACACCACAGTTTTCGGCTGGGTGCCGAACTCGAAGAACTTATGCTCGATGATGCGGGTGTAGGGCGTCTCCCGGTCGGTGTAGTTGATCACGGCGTTGCCCTGAAAATTCGGCATATCCAGCACCTCCGTCTCAAACCGGACGGAGCGGTAGCTCAGAGGACCGAAGCAATAGTCAAAGTAGCTGTCAATAGAGCCGGTGTAAACGACCTTGTCCGCCAGCGCGTTCAGCTCGGCTCTGTGCTCCAGATAGTCCACATTCAGCCGCACCTCGACGCCATCCAGCATATTCTCCACCATTTGGGTGTAGCCGCCCATGGGAATGCCCTGAAACCGGGCGTTAAAGTAGTTATTGTCAAAGGTAAGGCGCACAGGCAGGCGCTTGATGATAAAGGCAGGAAGCTCCCTGCAGGGGCGCCCCCACTGCTTTTCGGTGTAGCCCTTCACCAGCTTTTCGTAAATATCCGTGCCGACGAGGGAAATGGCCTGTTCCTCCAGATTCTTCGGCTCCGCAATCCCGGCGGCCTTCCGTTGACGGGCAATCTCCGCTTCCGCCTGCTGTGGAGTCGTCACACCCCACATTTTATTGAAGGTATACATGTTGAAGGGCAGGGAGTACAGCTCCCCGTGGTAATTCGCCACCGGGGAATTGGTGTAGCGGTTGAATTCCGCGAACCGGTTGACGTACTCCCACGCGGTCTTGTCGTTGGTGTGGAAAATATGGGCGCCGTAGGTATGTACCTGGATTCCCTCGATTTCCTCGGTATACACATTGCCACCGACGTGACTCCGCCGGTCGATCACAAGCACGGATTTCCCCGCCGCCTTCACCTGCCGTGCAAAGACAGCGCCGAACAGCCCCGCCCCCACGACCAGATAATCATACCCCATGGACGATACTCCTTTGCCGGTTTTTTTACTGAGAATATACCATATCCCGCAGAGTTTGTCATCATAATTTTATTTAAGAATTCGTTAGGGTCTATCTGAAAACCGTCAACATGCCCAAACAGCGGGTCTTTTCCGCCTGCTGTGCACCATTTTCCCTTGTAATACACAAAGTATTCCTGCGGAAAAATGGCTTCAGCAGGCGAAAAATCCCTCGCTGTTGGTCATATTCCCGGTTTTCAGATAGACCCTAGGAAAAGCCTCACTGGTCGCTGACAGAATCCAGATTCTTCCATCCATAGCGGAAAATGGATACGATCATGGATATTTCCGTGACGATCTCGTCCAGAATCCCCGCCCAGGAGCCGATGATTCCATCGTAAATAATCCACAGCGGCGAATTGACAAACATCCCTACAAGGCGGATCTTCTTCGGACTGTACGTATACCCGCCGACCGTCGCCGCAATATTCGCGGCCACCGGCAGAATCGACCACCAACCGTCCCATGTGAAGATCAGCGCCGCCACCTGCATGACGCACAGTGCGGCGCACATGATTTTCCCTTTCAGAAAGCTGCTCCTGCTTCCCAGACAAAAGGAGCGAACCGTGTTCAGAACATAGCTGATCCCGCCGGTGATCGCGCCCAGCATCAGCAGATGTACTGTGTAGCACAAGTAGGAAACGAACTGGACGCGGAACAGCGTCCGGTTGTTTTTGCATTGGTACGACAGGAAAAACAAAACCGTCCCGAAAAACCGGGTGTCCGTAACACAGTAATTCTATGAATTATTTATTACGGCATCTGTCTTGCAGGGTTGGTAACACGAAAATAGGCGATACCTGGTTGTTTTGACCGGGTATCGCTTATTTTTTTGTCCGCATTAGAAAGAATGGACATATTCCGACTTTTCGGTTACAATAGATGCGAAGTATGACAAATCTCCACCCAGAAAAATTTTTCAAAAAATTTGCAGTGATTGGAAAAAACGCGATTCTGATGCCCATATATTATGGGGGAATCTATTGCACGAGGTGATGAATATGGAAAAGAGCAACCCTTATAGCTTTTATGTGGTTCTGGCGGATGGAATCATGGAGATCCCGCAGGACAGCAATCTGTCCTGGATAACGCTGTTTTACGCGCTGCCGAAGGAACTGGTTGAGAAGCGTCCGGCATATCTGGAGCTTCCACGGAACATTCACCAACTGCTACACTCCGAAGAGTATCGCAAGCTGATTGAGTCGGAAGCCTTTCTGGAACTGGTCTGGGACTGCTATGCGTGGGCGGCATGGCAATTCTTCCAGGTGCCGGGCAAGGGTGGCGTAAAACACGACATCCCCGGCAACTGGTCAAACTACTCCGGCGACTTTCCTCTTTGGCAGCTGTCCTATGAAATCATCAAGTATTTCCGGCAGAAGTTTGAAACGGAGATGGAGTGGAGCTTCCAACGGTTGTTCCTGATGGATAAGGATTCGGAGCTGCCATGGCTCAGCTATCAGCACTTCGGAAATCTGGTTGGCAATCTGACCGATATGATCGTGGAGGAACAGAACTGGCAGCCAATGATCGACGAAATCTGGAACAACCGGCAGGTAGCGGATTACACCGGCAAGAACATCAACAAGCGGGACTTCTTGCGGTCATGGAACCACAGCCGTACCGCAGAGCACATTTCTCTGGAGGATATGCTGGAAAACGGCGCAAGCATCAACGGTGAGCAGCTTTATGACATTGCCGATCCCCGGGGCGAGTTTGAATCCACGGTACTTACCGAGCAGAGCATGAAGCAGTTCAAGGACAAGCTGACCGAACAGGACAGAAAGATTTTGCAGTTACGCTATGAGGGTTACTCCCTAAAGGAAATTGCCGAGAAAACCGGGTTCAAATCACCCAGCGCAGTCAGCAAGCGCATTGAGAAGCTGGCTGGGGCTTATGAAGATTTCGTTTCCGGGGAGTACAGCGATTTCCTGGACAAGCACACAACTTAACACAAGGCACTTTAGGCAGTCACGATTTTTCGTGGCTGCTTTTTTGATGCCGGAAAGGAGATTATGAGCAGAGAACTATTGGAAACCATGCCCGATGTGATGGATGCAAAGCAGCTTGCGGATGTGCTTCGCATTTCCAAAGCCGGGGCATACAACCTGCTGAACAGCCCGGATTTTCCCACTTTGCGGATCGGCGGACGAAAGCTGGTTATGAAGCATGATTTGTTGGAATGGTTGCGGAGCCGCACCAACGGAAAGGGGTAAAACTGCGGTCATGAGCCGGGAAAATCGTAAATTTGACGATAGCGGGAGTCAGAACATATCCTGCATCGTCCAGACAAATTCTATCGGAAAATTGCCACACTTTCCCGGCTCTTGAGCCGGGAAAAATCTTTGAATACAGGAGGATTCTTATGAAAACAGGACTTACGAAGAAGCAAAAGGTCACAGAGGTATTCTACAATGCCAAAGACCCCGCCGCAGAAATCTACACCCACGATACCAAGCTGAAAAAGCGGCTGCTGTCCTATGCTGCCAAGTATCCAGAGTTATGTAAACAGGCAGATGATGACGGGCAGGGTGGTCTGTGGTTTGAGATTGCAAAAGAGCGAATCAGTATCCGGCTGACCGCTCCCTACTCCCAGGAACGCCGGGAGGTTGCCAGTAAGCTCGCTAAGGAAAACAACACATTTCGGGATTTGCACTAAGGAGGCTATCATGAAAAAAGTTGTAAGCTGTGCATTCAATATCGATACTACCAGCGTTGAAGTGAAGTGTGCCGACACATGCAAATAAACCATTGAAGTAAGATGCACTGCGGCAAAGATACTATTCTCTTTGCCGCAGCGTAAAATTTTTTCATCTCAGACTATCTTTTTGCCGCTCTGCTTCGTTATACTAATTGAAAGCGCTTTTAATCTACAGGAGAGGAGGAAAGACATGGACGGCGATTTCCTGCTCCTGCACAGAATGCAAAATGGCGATGATCAGGCCATCGAATCTTTTGTGCGGAAGTATTACCAAAAGATATTGCGTTACTGTCACCTACATATCAAGGACTCCGGCTTTGCAGAAGACTTAACCCAGGAAACCTTTGCCCGGTTCTTCCGCACTCTCCATCAGTACCAGCACTATGGGAAGGCTGCAAATTATCTGTATGTGATTGCGGGCAATCTGTGCCGGGATTATTACAGAAAGCCGGAAGAACTGCCGATGGAGGAACTGCCGGCGCATCCTGTCTGCCTGATGGAGTCCCTGGATTTACGGATGGATGTCCATATGGCTCTGGAACGTCTTCCACAGGAACTGCGGGAAGTAACCATCCTGTATTTCTTTCAGGAAGTCAGACAAAAGGAAATTGCCAGAATTTTGGGGATCAGTCTGCCGCTGGTGAAGTACCGAATCAAACGCGCAAAAGAATTATTGACGATCTATTTAGGGAAGGAGGATTTTGAATGAAGGAACTCTTTCGTTTTGATGTGACCTGCGATGAATCCAAAATACAGAAAACCATTGCTGTTTCCAAGGAAGCATTTCTTTCTGAGGAATCGGAACAAACCGTTTCCCACATAGAATTTCTGTATCAGCAGAGTAAGTTCATCAAGAAACGCTGGTGGCTGATGCAAGGGCTGCTGCTTGCCTTTGTATGTTTCTTGCTTAACAACTCAGAAACCGACTTCACCGTGCGCCGTATTCTGGGGCTTACCGGATCGCTGTTTGTAATTCTGATTTATCCGGAAATCTGGAAAAACCGAAGTTGCGATGCTTTGGAAATCGAATGTACAACATTTTATACCCTTCGTTCCATCTATGCGGCACGGCTGACCCTCTTTGCCGGGGTAGATATGGTGCTGCTGTCAGCCTTCTATGCCGGAACATCCCTGCTTTGCAGAATTACGCTCTGGGAAATGCTTACGCAGTTTATGCTCCCCTTCAATGTGACCTGCTGCATCTGCTTCAGAACCCTTTACAGCAAGCGGATCAATTCTCAGGCACTTTCCCTGCTTCTGTGTATCATTTGGGCTGGAGTCTGGTCAGTGCTCATTCTGAATGATGCTGTTTTCAATGCCATTTCTGTTTCTGCGTGGGTATCTTTGCTGGCTGCGTCTGTTTCCTTCATGGGATATACCCTCTATCGCGGACAGAGGGTATGGCAAAACATTATGGAGGTGAAACCTTTATGGATTTGAAAATTAGAGGCTTAACAAAAGAATTCAACGGCTTCAAAGCTGTTGACCATTTCAGCTATGATTTAAGCTGCGGCGTTTATGGCCTGCTTGGCGTCAACGGCGCTGGTAAAACCACCCTGATGCGGATGCTTACTACCTTGATGAAGCCCACATCCGGGCAAATTATCTGGGATGGAGAAGACATTTTTGCCATGGACGGCAGATACCGGAATCTGCTGGGATATCTACCTCAGGATTTTGGATATTATCCTGACTTCTCTGTCTTTGACTACCTGATGTACATTGCGGCATTGAAGGGCATCCGACCTGCGGTGGCAAAGCAGCGGGTCAAGGAACTGCTGAAGCAAGTTGGTCTGGTGAAAGCCCGGTACAAGAAAATGAAAGCCCTTTCTGGCGGCATGAAGCGCCGGGCAGGTATTGCCCAAGCCATGCTGAACGACCCCAAGATTCTAATTTTGGACGAGCCTACCGCCGGTCTGGATCCCAGCGAGCGGATTCGGTTTCGGAATCTGATCAGCGAGCTTTCAGAGGATCGAATCGTGCTGCTGTCCACACATATTGTATCGGACATTGAGTATATCGCAGGTGACATTCTGCTGATGAAGGACGGCTGCCTTGCCATTTCCGGCACTGCTGAGGAACTCATTGACTCCATGCCAGAACTGGTTTGGAGCTGTACTGTGCCCAAAAGCAGGATCGATGCCTGTCTGAAGGCATACAAAGTTGCAAACGTGAAGACGATTCCTGGAGGTGCGGAGTTGCGAATCGTTTCCAAGGGACGACCGGCAGAAGATGCCGTCAGGGTAGAACCAACTTTGGAGGATGTTTTCCTCTGTTATTTTGGAGAAAGGACAGGTGATAGCGATGGTACGGTATGAACTAAAAAAGGTGTTTGGCTGCGTTGGTGGTAAGATCGCCCTGATATTGTACATTGCCGTCTTGGCGCTGTCCTGTTGGCTATCATCGACTGGCGCATTGAATGTGGAGGTAAAGTGGGTGAATGAGCAGGGGGAGAGCGAATATGGCCCATCTGCTGTCAAGAAACTGCGCGAAACCCAGAAGGAATGGGAAGGCTGGGTTGATCAGAATAAGTTGAGCAGAGTGATTCAGGAAAATCAAAGGATCAATGCAACACCCGAAGCAAAGTCAGATGTTGTGCAGCAGAATGAAATCGCATATAGCTGGAAACAGGGTTTCGCACCCATCCGGAAAATTCTGAATGAGTCCTGTTCAAATGGTTTCCGGGAGTACGATTATTACACCGCTGACAGGATCACTGCTATCGATGAAGATACCTTTTACGCCAACCGTGAGAAATTACTGAAAAATTGGCTTTATGATGAAACCGATGGTGCTTACTCCAAGTATTCCGAATCGGAGAAGCAGTACATCATTGGGCAGTACAGGGAATTAGAGATTCCCTTCTACTTTACATACCACGAAGGCTGGCATCAGCTTCTGGAAAACGCCGGATATATTCCTTCGCTGGGAATTCTGATTCTGGGTTTTCTGTTGGCTGGCATCTTCTCCAACGAGTTCAAATGGAAAGCGGATGCAGTGTATTTTTCCACCCTTTGTGGCAGGAATAAAGCTACCTCTGCCAAGATCAAGGCAGGTTTTCTGCTGGTGACAGTTCTGTACTGGGGAGCTATGCTTATTTATAGCCTGTTCACCTTGTGCTATCTCGGCTTCGAGGGCGCAAGCTGCGCTATCCAGTGGCAGCTCTGGAAAAGTATCTATAATCTTAATATGTGGCAAGCTTGGATGCTAGCTCTCATATCCGGCTACATCGGCAACCTTTTCTTGGCGTTCCTGACCATGTGGATCTCCGCCAAGACAAAGTCTACTGTCTTTGCGGTGACAACCCCATTTATTCTGATATTCCTCCCCTCTTTCCTGGAGGGAATGGCAAACTGGTTGGATAAACTTCTGAGCCTCATGCCGTCTCATTTGCTGGAATTCTATCAGAATCTGGGTTCCTTCAATATTCTCACCATCTTTGGTAAGGTTTTCCGTACTTTAGATGTCAGTATTCCGCTATATCTTACGCTGTCTGTCATATTGATCCCCATGATGTATCTGGAATATCACAGGAAGAGAGCATAATCGTTACCGTTCCATGTGTGATAAGCGCGAAATCAAAAAGGAGGTTTTACACCATGTATCGAAAAGTCCTTGTCTTTCTTCTGACCGTCCTTGTTGTGATCGCCATTGCAGGATGCTGGATTTTGTAAAAACAGTATGATGTTCAGGCACCAGCAACTCTTCATTTCTTCGCTTGAGTCCCTTAGTAATTATACTAAGGGTACTAAGGGCGCACTTCTATACGGGGTATTCCCCGTATGTGCGCTCTGTGAGACTGAACGCCCCGGGCACCTGAATGTCCGGGGTGTTTTGCGTCACTGCGTTCCGAACAGGGGGCTGCGCTCCCTTGCGCCGCTATGCGGCTATCCTTGCAGACCGTCAGTAATGCTGGCGGTCATTTTTTATCCAAATCTTTTAGGAGGTTATTCAAAATGTCAAAACAGAAATCCCCATCCCAACTGGAAGCGGAGAAAGCCGCCTGTGAACGGCAGCTTGTCCAGCTCCAACACAAGGTACAGCAGTATGAAAACCGGATTGCCTACTGTGAGAAAGGCGAACGGCGAAAGCGCACCCATCGGCTCATCACCTGTGGCGCAGTTGTAGAGAGTGTTGCTCCCACGGTGAAGGTACTGACAGAGGTGGAGTTCTACGCTTTTGCAGAATCCGTCTTTGCTCTGCCGGGGGTTCAGACTTTGCTTGCGGAAGCAATCCATGCCCATGACCAAGGGAGGGCTTGACTATGGCGCAACCAACAATTATAAGCCGGAAGGTGCTTTCTTCGAGTGTTCTCTGCATTGGAAGCACAAAGAAAAATGCAGTGCCCACTTTATCCGGGAGAAGGTTTTGAACCATCTGGTTCTGCGGCACATTCAGTTGGTCACCGGCTATATTTTGCGGCATCAGCAGCACTTTATCTCCGTCATGGAGCAGCACCTGCGGGTGGAATCCTCTGAGAAAATGAAAATCGCCCGGAAGCAGTTGGAGCGCAACGAAAAGCGGATTTCCGAACTGAAGCGGCTGTTCATAAAGATTTACGAGGACAACGCCAAGGGCAAGCTGAGTGATGAACGCTTTGACATGATGAGTCAGACCTACGAAGCAGAACAGAAGCAGTTGGAAGCGGAAGTCATCACGCTCCGGAAGGATTTGGAAGTACAGGAACGACAGAACGAAAACATTGAGAAGTCCATCCAGAAAGCGCACAAGTATGTAGGCATTGAGGAGCTTGACCCCTATGCCCTGAGAGAACTGGTGAAAGCAATCTATGTGGATGCCCCCGTCAAGGTCAATGGCAAGCGTACCCAGCACATCCACATCCAGTATGACGGCATCGGGTTTATCCCTCTGGAGGAACTTCTGAAAGAAGAAACGGCGTGACCGAAGCCACGCCGTCCCTTGAAAACCAATGGTTTTCAGATTGTTGAATTTAACTGTCTTATGAACACCCCGCTAAAGGCCGATTGCCTGTATGAAAATGGATTTTCCCGACATAGTGCCCCTCTTTTCCGGAATATTTTTCTGTGAATCTGCATAAATAAAGAAAAAGTTCCGGGTTCTGCCTGTTTTGAAGGCAAAACCCGGAACTTTTGTTGGCGGAGAAGGAGGGATTTGAACCCTCGATACCCTTTTGGGGTATACACGATTTCCAATCGTGCGCGCTCGGCCAGCTACGCGACTTCTCCATCACGGTGCTATCTGTCCAGCCCGGTTATAATACTACAGGAAACCCGATTTGTCAAGCGTAAATTTCCCTTTTTCGGGAATTCCTGCCCCGCCGGTTTTCGGCGGGGCAGTGAAATTCATTTAAGCCCGTAGACGCCCGCGCTTACCGGGGGCAGCGTGACCGCCTCTCCCTTCTGCGCGGCCTCGCCGCCGAAGGTGTACAGCGCGCCGCCCAGCGTCCTGTCCAGCCGGAAGGACACTTCCTCCCGGTAGGGATTGATGGCGACCAGCAGCGTTTCCTCGTCGTTTCCGCGCTTGTAAACCAGCGGCCGCTTCGGCGCGCCGTCGCTGACGAAGGTGATCCCGCTCCGGCTTTGCAGGGCACTGTGCGCCTGCCGCAGTTCAATCAGGCGGCGGACGTGATTCAGCAGAGATGCCTCATCATCCAGCTGCCCAGCAACCGTGGGACGGTCGGACGCGGGGTCCTGCCGAATGTAAATCTTGTCCGTAGGCGCGGCGCTGAAGCCCGCGTTCACCCCGTTATCCCACTGCATGGGACTGCGGGCGCCGGTGCGCTCATAGCCGCCCTCCACGCTGGTCAGCCCCTCCACGTAGCGCATACCAATCTCGTCGCCGTAGTAAATGAACGGCGCACCGGGCATGGTCAGCAGGAAGGCAAAGGCCAACTTCTTCTCGTCCCCCTCCACGTGCTTTGCGAGGCGGGTCATGTCGTGGTTGCCGGAGGGAATACAGATCAGGCCGTCCTTCCCTGCCCGCTCCCGGCTCTCCAGATACTTTTCCACGAAGGCCGACGCGTCGCCCACGCCCCGGTCGGAGAAATAAGGCTCCTCGCACCGGAACAGGTCGTTGTAATGGGAGGGGCCGAAGTGGAGCAGAAAGTCCATATGGAACCCCCCGCGCAGGGACTTTTCCGGCTCGCCCCACTCGGAGACCATGGCCGCTTCCGGGAATTCCGCATCCAGAAACGCGCGAACTTTCTGCCACAGGGCGATGGTGCCGAGGCTGTCCGGGTCGTTCTTCACCAGACTGGCCGCCATATCCACCCGGAAGCCGTCGCAGCCCAGACCCAGCCAGAAGCGCATCACGTCCACCATGGCGTTCAGCGTGGCCTTGGGGCCTTCGTCGTCGGGAGACTGCTGCCATGGGCGGGTGCGGTTATAGTAGCCGTAATTCAGCGCGGGCTGGCAGGTGAAGAAATTGATGGCGCAGGAGCCGTCCCGCTGGGAAATGCCCCGCAGGCAACCCATATTTTCCGGTGCTTCCCAGACGCTGTCCGTCCACACATAGCGGTCGGTGTAGGCGTTCCGCTCCGCCTTCATGGACTCCCGGAACCACTCGTGTTCCACGGAGGTATGCCCCGGCACCAGATCCAGCAGCACGTGCATTTCCCGCTTGTGCGCCTCGGCAAACAGGCGCTTCAGATCCTCGTTCGTGCCGTACCGGGGCGCGACGCGGTAATAATCCGCCACATCATACCCCGCGTCGCCGAAGGGCGACAGGAAGCAGGGATTGATCCACAGCGCGTTGCAGCCCAGCCCCCGGATATAGTCCAGCTTGTTGATGATCCCCTGAAAATCGCCGATACCGTCAGCATTGGTATCAAGGAACGACTGGGGGTAAATTTCGTAAAATACAGCATTATCCAACCATTTTGGCACAAGAAAGACTCCTTTCTTTGTATCTGTGGGAATCATACAACCGCCTAGGCGCAATGTCAAGGCTGATTTGCGGAAAGAGTATTGTCTTTTCGCAGCTTCAATACCCCTTCTTGTCAACATCGTCCAGCCAACAGGCAAATCATTTTGACACGCATTCCTCCGCCGCGTGCGCCCTGCGGAGCAGAGCGTTCACCCCGAAGCTGAGCAGCAGCATTCCCGCCGCCACGCAGACCCAGCCGAAGCCCAGCCGGTACAGCGGCAGCCTGTGCAGCAGCTGCCCCAGAAAGATCGGAAGAGCACACGTCTGAAC
>ERZ809224.534-NODE-534-length-35226-cov-8.987404_pt1 | contig 35226 bp, 27 predicted proteins | sample MGYA00520513_ERZ809224 | MGnify/ENA primary metagenome ERZ809224 (study PRJEB31576, sample SAMEA3212658) | Homo sapiens | biome: human-gut; feature: human gut; material: fecal | place: Sweden | collected 2012 ... | reverse complement strand
CGATGTCCACAGATATGAACCGTTCAGGTCAGGATAGCCGGAATAACCAAAATAACCGGAATGATCAAAATCAGCAACAAGGTCAAAATATTCAGGATTATAACTATAACCAGGGACAATCTCAACAGGCGATGTCCACAGATATGAACCGTTCAAGTCAGGATAGCCGAAATAATCAAAACAACCGAAATAATCAAAATCAACAAGGTCAAAATAATCAAAATAATCAGGATTATAATTATGGCCAGGGACAATCGCAACAAGCTATGTCTACAGATATGAATCGTTCAGGTCAAAACAATCCGAATAACCAAAACAATTGGAACGATCAAAATAGACAAGGTCAATATAATCAAAATAATCAGGGTTATAACTATGGCCAGGGACAATCGCAAGCGATGTCCACAGATATGAACCGCTCAGGTCAGGACAACCGAAGTAATCAATCCTGGCAAAACCAAAATCAATATGACCGGAATAACCAAAACAATCGGAACAGTCAACAAGGTCAATATAATCAAAATAATCAGGATTATAACTATGGCCAGGGACAATCCCAACAGGCGATGTCCACAGATATGAACCGTTCAGGTCAGAATAACCGGAATAATCAATCCCGCCAAAATCAGCAAGATCGATATAATGATAATAATCAAAACAATTGGAATAATCAAAACCAACAACAAAGGCAATCAGGTCAATATAATCAATATGGGCAGGATTATAACTATAGCCAGGGCCAGCCTCAACAGGCGATGTCCGTTGATATGAATCGTTCGGGTCAGAATAACCGGAATCAATCCCGCCAAAATCAGCAAGATCGATATAATGATGATAATCAAAACAATTGGTATAATCAAAACCAACAAAATCAGTTTGACCGGAATAATCAAAACTATAATTACGGACAGGGATATTCTCAACAAGGTTATTCATCTCAAATGAACCGTTCGGGCCAGGACAACCGTAATAATCAATCCGGTCAATATCAGCAAGACCCGTATGATCAGGGTAATCAGAGCTATGGTTACGGACAAGGTCAGTATGGCCAGGATAATCGATATAATCAGTTCAGTCAATATCAATACAATCCCTATGGTTATGGTAACCAAAGTTATGGTTACGGACAAGGTCAGTATGGTCAGGATAATCGATATAATCAGTTCGGTCAATATCAATACAATCCCTATGGTTATGGTAACCAAAACTATAGTTATGGGCAAGGTCAGTATGGCCAGCATAACCGGTATAACCAATTCGGTCAGTATCAATACAACCCTTACGGTTATGGTAGTCAAAATTATAGTTACGGACAAGGTCAATATGCTCCGGGCTATTATGGTCAGGAATATTCGTATGATTCCGACGGTACAATTATGGCCGCTTCAGGAAGATCGGCAAAATCGTCACGTTATGAAATGGATTCAAAATCTTCTGATAGAAGGGACCGCAAGGATGACGATAGGTCAGAAAGAAGAGATATGAATAGGGATGACGCAAAATGGGATCAGATTTCCCGTTTGAACAGGATCGCGGAGTCTTTGGTTGCTCAGGAACAGTATTCGGCCGCCAATGCAGTTTATGCTGAAATCCTTTCCCTTGATCCTAATAACTGGAACGCTAAAAACCGTCTTAAACAAACCGATTCCAGGAACAGGTACTCTTCAGCACGTTCTAACAGGATTTATGATTTCAGGACCACAAATCCCAGGGCCTTTTCATCTACTTTGGGTCAGATTGGTTCGGAGTTAAATAAATATGCGACAGAAAATGATTCCGGACGTATCGATTTTAATTTTTATATCCGTTATGATACCTCCGGTGTCAACCGCACGAGCTATGAATATAACGGCGGAGAATTATATGCCAAATCCAACAAAAAGCTCAAACGTCAGTTTACCCATTTCTTAAGGGAATTATCTACTTCCAGCACTCTTACGCCCAGCAGAAAGGACGGTATCATGGTTGCTTCACAATCTACTATCGGAGTTGACTTCAGCTGGTCTACCAAAGAAGCGAAATTCAGGAGAAACGATGCCCGTATGCTAATGAGGACCGACAGTGACAATCCGGCAGATCTTTCTGCCATCACTTCATTCCTTGAACGGGAAGGACATCATACAGGAACTTACTTTTTCGATATCAAACAGAAGAATTTAAATAAAATGAGTTATACGGATGTGAATCTCAGAAAATTCAGGACTGTAGGTCCCGAGGCAATGTTGTATTCCATGATCATCCCGGGTTCAGGAAATTTAGCTGCCACCCAGGGCCAAAAAGGATGGGTGACGCTACCTCTGTTCTTAGTTTTCGGAGCCGGAGCTTTGGTAAGTTATTTCGCTTATGATAATGAAATAAAAGAAGCAAGGAAACATCCTACGGGATCTGACAATAATCAAAGACACGTAAATAACAGTAATACTTTCCGTTACATAGGATATGCCTGTATAGGTCTTGGAGGTGCTGTCTATTTGGCAGATGTATTTACGGCTCTCGGAAGAGGTATCAAGAATGCCAAAGCTTCAAGGGAGTTAAGGAAATCTTTGAGGGAAAGTCCGATACCGGTACAAAGAGAAAGTATAGCAGTATACTAAAAACTACTATCGTTATTGTAAAGGTTCATGAATTTCATGAACCTTTTTTATATCTTTAATTATCCTTTTATATCTTCATAGTGCTTTTATACTTTCGATTAAGCTTTTAACAGAGACGATTCCATATCGCTGAGCGGATTTTATCATCAAAGTGGTCACAGATTTTAGTTGTTTTGGTAAAATTGATTTTACCACTAACCTGCCAATTGAATCTTCATAATGCTTTTTATAATGTAGATTAAGTTTATAACAGATAAGATTCCATACCGCTGAGCGGATTTACTTTAAAGTAAGAGATGAGTTGTTTTGTAAAATAGATTTCCCATTAAAAGCGAAATCATATCCCGGTAAATGTAAAGACATAAAAAAAAGATGCTTTTCAGCATCTTTACATATAATTGGTATTATTTCTATTATTCTTTACTGGGGGATTTCTACCTGTTGAGGATAGGTAGGCGTAACATAATCTTTAAGATCTTCCATTAATTTCTTTCTGGTGAAGAAGATACGGCTTTTAACGGTCCCTATTGAAATATTCATTTCATCTGCGATCTCCTGGTATTTAAATCCGTCAAGAAACATCTCAAAAGGTTTCCGCTGATCTTCTTTTTTCTCCAAAATCTTCTCATTGATGTCTTTAACGTAGAAATTCATATCTGCACTGTCGGAAGGACTGGATACGTAATTATTCAGGTGGTAAAGATCTTCATTTTGCTCAACAATTATTTTAGAACGTTGCTTTCTTCTGTAATTATTAATGAAAGTGTTTTTCATAATGGTATAGACCCACGCTTTGAGATTAGTGTCATCTTTATAATAATCACAATTCTGAAGAACTTTTAAGTAGGTGTCTTGAAGCAAATCATTGGCATCGTCATGGTTAAGTGTCAATGAATAAGCATATTGGCGTAGACCTTGGTCGTATCCTAATGCTCTTTCGATTAGATTGTTGTTTGGAGTCATTTTATTTTGTTTTGTTACTGCCAAAACTACAAACAATAAACATGCCAAGTTCAAATTTAATCCAAATTAATTAATAAATATGACATTTTTTGACAATTTGACAAATTTTTTCTGTAAAAATGACAATAAAACGCTGTTAAAATGACAGAAATTATGACAGCTTTGCACATTCGGGGAGCATTAAATTGATCTGTGGAAATAAAAAGACAACAACTTATTTGTATATATAAAATCGGAAAGAGTTTTTTTTTATTTTTGCACTCGAAAACCGGCCCCGTAGTTCAATTGAATAGAATGTCAGATTCCGGTTCTGAAGGTTGTGGGTTTGAATCCCGCCGGGGTCACATAGAGCTATCATTCCGTGATGAAAAAAAAAGTTGCGATCGTAACAGGAGCGGATGGAGGAATGGGTCGTGTTATTACACGGACACTGGCTCGGGAAGGATATGAGGTGATCATGGCTTGCAGGGATATTCACCGGGCAACTTCAATCTGCCAAGAGATACGGAATGAAACTGCTTCTTCCGTGCAGGTCTATCCTTTAGATTTAGCCTCTTCAAAATCAATTAATGCTTTCATTGAAAAAATATACGGTACTCATACCGGGATACATTTATTACTTAATAATGCAGGTGTTTTACCTCACAAACCGGATTTGACGGAAGATGATATCGAAATTTCAGCCGGTGTGAATTACCTGGGGCATTATTATCTCACCCGAAAGCTTATTCCGTTAATGTCAAACGGGGCCCGTATCGTGAATATGGCTTCCTTGTCTTATAGATGGTTTGAAGTTTCGGATACTTTTTTCGAAGCGGTCGACAGCCGGCTATTTAATCGTTTTGTTTCTTATTCCGCCTCAAAAAGGGCATTGGTATATTTTACCCTTGATTATGCGGAGATTCTGAAAGAGAAGAATATCACCATTAATTGTGCCGACCCGGGCATCGTCAGTACCAATATTATCCGGATGGGAAACCGGATCATCGATAAAAGTTGCGACTGGTTTTTCCGGCCTGTAATACGTAAACCGGAAAAAGGGGCTGCGACCATGCTTTATCTGGCCTTATCTCCTGAAATGGAAGGGAAAACGGGCGGCTATTACGCCAATCAGAAATTAACGGAAATTCCCCGCCATATAAAGAATAGTCCGAATCGTAAAAAATTAAGGGAAATGACCGAAGCCATATTAAAATCCAGATTTCATCAATAATAAGTTTTATGATACCTCCATACCTTCAGAAGGGTGACACTATCGGGATAACCGCGCCGGCGCATAAAATATCCGGTGAAGATGTGGAACCCGCCGTGAATTTTCTGGAAAAGAACGGTTTTAAAGTCAAACTGGCAGACCATCTGTTTGCTTCCCATCATCAATATGCCGGTACTGATATCGAAAGAACGGAAGATTTTCAGGCTATGATAGACGATCCTGCCGTGAAAGCCATACTTTGTGCAAGAGGAGGTTACGGATCCGTAAGGATAATAGACCGATTGGACTTTTCCGGTTTTAAATCCCGTCCCAAATGGATATGCGGTTATAGCGACGTCACGGTTTTCCATTCTCATATATACCGGAATTATGGAATATCTACACTGCATTGTACCATGCCTGTGAATTTTAAAACGGGATGTTCCGTTGAAGAAAATGCCGGATCGATGATTGAAGCGCTCATGGGAAAAACTCTCGTCTACCATACCGGACCGCATTCGTTTAATATAAAGGGTACGGCTGAAGGAAAACTGATCGGGGGAAATCTTTCCATTCTATATTCGTTACTGGGTTCTTCTTCCGATATAGATACCGATAATTGTATCCTGTTTCTTGAAGATCTTGATGAATACCTTTACCATATCGACCGGATGATGATGAACATGAAAAGAACCGGAAAACTGGACAAACTGGCAGGACTGGTCATAGGTGGTATGTCGCAGATGCATGATAATAAAATCCCTTACGGGAGCAATGCCGAAGAAATTATAACGCAATATTGTAGTGAATCGGATATTCCTGTATGCTTCGGTTTTCCGTCGGGACATGAAAGCCGGAACCTGGCCTTAAGACTGGGACAGAAAGCAGTTTTAACCGTAAATGAAACCGGTGAATTACTTATGGAATCCTGATTCATGATAATTTATGTTGCAATTATGAAGAAAGGTTTTATTTTTGCAACTGAATTACGGGTTCGTAAAATCCATGTTATTCGGGTAAGAGGCGATATTCCGTATGTAGCGGTAAAATCTTTATTGGGATTATGAAAAGAATAAACGCTTTTATATTAAAGCTATTTAGATATAAGATAGATACGGTTAACATTCCTCCGGAGGCAGACAAATGTGTACTTTTATTTGCACCCCATACCAGTATGATGGATTTTGTGGTTGGAAGAATGGCATTGAATATGATGGGCGTCAATACACTTTTTCTGATTAAGAGCGAGATGTTTTGGTGGCCTTTGGGGCCCATTTTAAAAAAGTTGGGAGGTGTGCCGGTAAACCGGAAGCATGCGGTTAAATTTCCTTTATATGCGGCCAATCTTATCACCCAAAAGGACAGGGTAGCGCTTCTGATTTCTCCCGAAGGTACCCGTAAACGGAATCCCAAATGGAAAAAAGGGTTTTATTATATCGCCCAGGAAGCCGGTGTCCCAATCGCGTTAGGTTATTTGGATTACCGTTCGAGAAAAGGAGGAATAGGCGGAGTTTTCTATCCGACCGGAGATGTGGAAAGCGATTTAAATGAAATCAGAAAATTCTATTACGGCATGCGTGGAAGGCACAAAGGACAGTTCGACCTTGAAGAACTTCCTTATGCACATCCGGATTGGCTTTGACGTTTATAGAGCAGGGTATTAGCCTTTTCGGGACGGAATAACTTTCTTGTGACTTCCCTGATATCCTCTTCTTTTACCTGGAAATATTTCTCCCTGTCGTTCTCAAAATCTTCAATACTGCTAAGAGTTTCCGAGATGGCAAGCATGGAAGACCTGTCCTCTACCTTGATCTCATTATTGAGTAGAACAGATTCGACCTTATTTTTTACTTTTTGCAGTTCATGTTGAAGACGGTCCGTATAATTGAATTCTTCAAGATATTGACTTAAAGAGGTATTGGCTTTTTCCGGTGAAACGCCGTCGGCGGGAGTTCCCATAATCACCAAATAACCCGGATCAAAAGTTGCGGAAATGTGGCATGAAATATTGGTAAAGAGATGTTCGTCCGTGACAAACCTCTTATAAAGATAAGACGACCTTCCCGATCCGAAAAGATCCGATATAAGGTCGTAAGTATAAAAATCCGGACTGGTTCTTTTACACATCAACCATCCTTTTACCAGCAGATCGTAAGGAACATTATCCTCCATTATCCGCAGGCGCGCTTCCTCCTGTGGATTTTCTTCCGGATATATTTTAATGATCTCTTCTCCCCGCGGAATATCCCCGAACCATTTTTCAACCAGTCGTATAACCTCCGTCGTTTCCACATTACCCGAAATAGCGATCACAGCATTATTGGGCCGGTAAAATTTATAATAAAAATCCCGCATCAAATCCATATTCACTTTTTCAATATGGGATATCTTTTTTCCGATGGGAAGCCATTGGTATGGATGGGTTTTATAAAGCAACCCGTTAAAATCCATCCAGAGGCTGCCGAAAGGCCTGTTTAAAAAGTTTTCCTTAAACTCTTCGATCACTACCTGTTTTTGAATATCCAGTTGCTTTTGTTCGAAAGCAAGTTCAAGCATGCGGTCCGATTCGAGCCAGAGCGCCGATTCCAGGTTATTGGCAGGTAAAGTGATGTAGTAATGAGTGAGATCCTGGGAAGTATAGGCGTTGTTGGAAGCACCGATCCGTTGCAGGTAATAATCGTAATCCGGTACATTTTTCGAGCCGCAAAACATAAAATGTTCGAATAAGTGCGCCATACCGGTAAGATGCGGATCTTCATCCCGGGAACCCACATTATAAACTATATTACATGATGCGAGAGGCGTTGTTTTATCTTCATGGATAATTAACCTCAATCCGTTATGTAGAATATGCCTTGTAAATTTGATTGCCACGACTGTTTTTTTATGAATCGCAAAAATACTGAAATTTCAACTTTCACGTTATTGAATGAGTATTTAGTTTTCGAATCCCGGATTTAAAATAAAAACATTATTAATTTTTAATGGATCATAATTATGGTAGATCACATGGATCATTTTTTAGATATGGAGGAACGGTATTACAGTTTAGAAAATGCTAAATATGTTTTATTGCCGGTTCCTTACGACGGTACGAGTACATTTATGAAAGGTGCCGATAAAGGTCCGCAGGCCATACTGGACGCTTCCGACAGTCTGGAATTATATGATGTGATGTACGATAAAGAAGCATATACGGCTGGTATTTACACCGACCACTACCGTTTTGATTTTTCTTCTCCCGAAAGTATGGTGAAAGGAGTATTCGAACGGGTTAAGCATTTCCTTTCCTTAAATAAAACGATTGGTATTATGGGCGGAGAGCACTCGGTTTCTATTGGTGCCATACGTGCTTTGAGCGAACATTACCCTGATCTTTCGGTTCTCCAGATCGATGCGCATGCGGATTTGAGGGACGATTACCACGGATCTCCGTATAACCATGCCTGCGTCATGCGTCGTGCCCAGGAAAATGCGAAGGTAGTGCAGGTTGGGATCAGGAGCGTCTGCAGTGACGAAAAACAATATATAATCGATGAAAATGTATTTTATGCCCATGTGACCCATCAAAATAAAGAATGGATGCAAAAAGCCGTCGACAGGTTAACCGACCACGTGTACCTGACTGTCGACCTTGACGGTTTTGATCCTTCCATCGTTCCGTTTACGGGAACTCCTTTGCCGGGAGGCCTCCTATGGTATGATGTGTTACAATTCCTGGAATTGTTGTTTAAAAATAAAAAAATAGTCGGTTTTGATGTGGTGGAACTTTGTCCGCAGCCTTATGACAAGAGTTCCGACGTACTGGCGGCTTCTTTAATATATAAGATTATAACGCTGTTCGAAATTCACAATTAATCGTATCTTTGCTTTCTGTAATATAATTTTATGAGTAAACGGATTATCATTATATTTATTCTGGCACTGCTTGTCTTCCAGGCGAATGCCCAACTCGGCGGAAGGAACGTTTACAGATTGCTGGATTTCAGTTATTCAAACAGGGTGGCCGGATTAGGAGGGAATCTGATATCCGTGCATGACGATGATCCTACCACGATCATCCAGAACCCTTCCTATATAAGTGCCGATCACCATAATTCATTAGCCGTCAATTTTACCGATTATTTTTCCAATGTGGCTTATGGTTCCGCCCTCTATTCCCACACTTTTAAAAAGGCCGGTAGTTTTGCCGTTGAGATGCGCTACGTAGGATATGGGAAATTTAAAGGGACTGACATTTATGGAGAAGAGACCGGAGATTTTACTGCCGGCGATTATGCGCTAACCATAGGGTGGGGGCGTTATCTCGATAAAGGTTTCAGCATCGGAGCCAATCTCAAGACCGTATTTTCCCATTATGAAACTTATTCTTCCTTCGGTATAGCGGCTGATGTGGCAGGAAGTTATTATAATCCGGAAAAAAGAATATCACTTAGCCTTTTGTTTAAAAATATAGGAACCCAAATCAAACCTTTTACTCCCGGGAATTATGAAAGATTGCCTTTTGATATTCAACTGGCGTTTTCCCAGCGTTTCGCTTATCTGCCGGTCAGGTACCATATTTCCCTCCATTCTTTGTATAGATGGGATATGGCTTACCGCGGAGAACATGATCCTTTCCTTGAACAAGACGGCCTGACCGGGGAAATCAAATATCCTTCCTCAGCATCCCGGTTTTTTGATAATTTTTTCAGACATATCGTTTTCGGATTGGAAATTGAACCAAGTAAATATTTCTCCCTGCATGTGGCTTATAACCACAACCGGAGACAGGAAATGAAAATAGCACAAAAAGGTTCCATGGCCGGATTTTCCTATGGTTTTATGATCAATATCCATTCAATCAGGGTGGGATTTTCACGTGCCCATTATGCCGTGGGAGCAGTGCCGAATTATATTACTTTTGCTGCTAATATAGATGAACTATCCAAGCTTTCGAAAGACAATAAAAAGAAGAAACTCCAAAAAGCCGATTAACCGATGCTGATCCCGTTTTCCCCTCCCCGTATTGACGAAAAAGTTATAGATGCCGTTAATAACGTATTGCGTTCAGGATGGATTACAACCGGTCCGAAGACCAAGGAATTTGAAAAGAAAATAGCGGAATACTGCGGTATTTCAACTGTCATCTGCCTTAATTCCGCTACGGCCGGACTGGAACTGATACTGCGCTGGTTCGGTGTGTCGGAAGGAGATGAAGTCATTATTCCCGCTTATACCTATTGTGCCACGGCCAATGTGGTGATCCACTGTAAGGCAAAACCGGTTATGGTAGATATCGGGGATGATTTTACGGTCAATGTCGAAAATATAAGGAAAGCCATTACATCCCGGACAAAAGTGATCGTGCCGGTGGATATTGCGGGTTATCCCTGTGATTACGACGGGATCAATGCACTTGTGGAAAGTCCGGACATCAAATCGCTTTTTCGTGCCGCTACTCCTGAGCAGGAATCATTGGGGCGTATTCTTGTTATGGCGGATGCCGCCCATTCGTTCGGAGCAACCTACAAAGGGAAAAAGTCGGGAGCCCTTACCGATATATCGGTTTTCTCATTTCATGCGGTTAAAAATCTCACTACCGCCGAAGGCGGCGCTATTTGCCTGAACCTTCCTTCCCGGTTCGATCAGGAAAAGTTATACCGTGATTTTTGCCGTATATCCTTACATGGACAGAGTAAAGACGCTTTATCCAAACTTCAGGTGGGTAATTGGAAATATGACGTGCTGGAAGCCGGTTACAAATGCAATATGACGGATATCCAGGCTGCAATCGGACTGGTGGAACTCGCACGGTACGATAGTGAAATGATCCCGAGAAGAAAGACGATCTTCGACCGTTATTCGGACGCTTTTTCCCGTGATCCCCGTTTTCAACTTCCCGAATATAATTCCGCTGACAGAACTTCTTCTTTTCATCTTTATCCTTTAAGGATTCGCAATATCAGTGAAGAACAACGGGACTGGATTATTGAAAGGATATTTGAACGGGAAGTGGCGGTTAACGTGCATTTCATCCCTTTACCGCTTTTGACCTATTACCGGGAATGCGGCTATAATATCAAAGATTATCCTGTTACTTATGACAACTATTCAAGGGAAATTTCATTACCGGTATATTATACTTTGACTGACGAACAGGTAAACAAAGTAATTGATGCCGTCATAAAAAGTGTTAAGGAAATTCTGTAATTACCCGGAAATATTACAAATCATATTTTCATGAATAAATTTATATACTTTTTCCTCTTTTTATTATTTTCCATACCTGTCGTGTTCGGGCAGGAGATCCGTTTCGATGTGGTTAAATCTACGGAAACGGAACTATATGTCCGAGTCGAATTCCCTCATTTTCACCGGCAGGAAGTCAGTGTAGAAGGTAATATCATGAATAAACTGTCAATACCTGGAGCTTATCCGGTATATGATGCCGGTGCTCCGGAACTTTTGCATGCGGCCAAATCCATTATAATTCCGGGTGATGAGATCCCGGAAATAGAGATACTGGAATCTGATTACCGTATATTACCGGATTTCGAATTGGCCCCGTCACGGGGAAAAATTTACCGCAATACGGATCCGGATACTATTCCCTATAAAAAAGGTGAAGCATACAGTGTCAATGATTTTTTTCCCCTGCAACCTGTTCATTTCCGGGAACCATATACATTACGTGATCTCCGGGGAGCGTCGCTTTCATGCTATCCGTACAGTTATAATCCGGTTCGGAAAGAATTGAAAGTATACAGTTCTCTTTTGATAAAAATAAGTTTTGATAAGGAAACTGTTTCCGAAGATGTGTCAATTACTCCCGAGTTCGATCCGTTATATCAAACGCATTTTCTTAATTATGACCGGAGTCGATACAGGGTAAGCGCAGAGCAGGGGGAAATGTTGATTATCAGTCCGCAGATTTTCGCTAATTATCTGGAACCGCTGAAAGAGTGGAAAATCAGGAACGGAATCCCTACTGAAATTGTACTGCTTGAGGATATCGGGAATACGGCTTCATCCATTAAGGATTTTATTGCGGCATATTATAATACACATCCATTGGTTTACCTGATACTTGTGGGTGATGCCGAATATCTTAGTCCATACTTCCTGAATGGTGAAATTTCAGATAATTATTATACTGAAATAGTAGGAGAAGATGCTTATCCCGATATTTTCTTAGGTAGATTTTCGGTGGAAACGGAACAGGATATAGAAGTCCATATCCGCAAAATAATATCTTATGAAGAGGATCCGCCCGCCGTATCTCACTTTGCTACTTTTTGTGGTATCGCCTCTTCAGAAGGACCGGGAGATAATTTCGAATACGATTGGGAACATATCCGTAAAATTGACGATAAGTTGTTGGATTATACCTATACTGAAGGGTATGAATTTTTCGAGGGGAGCAGGGGAGGATTGGATGCGAATGGAAATCCCACCGCAGCCATGATTTCCGAAGCCCTTAACCAGGGAGTGGGTATTCTCAATTATTGCGGACATGGTCTTGCCGACAGGTTCGGTACCGGTAATTTCAGGAGCAGTAATGTGGAGCTATTGACTAATTATAATAAATTACCTTTCATTATTGCGGCAGCCTGCCTGAATGGAAATTACAGGGGACAAACCTGTTTTGCCGAAACCTGGTTGAGAGCTTCCCGGGACGGAATCCCAACCGGCGCCGTGGCTACAGTGATGAGTACCGTTAACCAGCTTTGGGAACCTCCGATGTGCGGGCAGGATGAAATGATCCGGATACTGACAAGTTCAGAACCAAATATTAGCCAAACCTACGGAGGTATTGTGAATAACGGTTTTATAAAGATGCTGGATGTATATCCCGATGAAATTTCCACTTTCAGGACATGGTTGATATTCGGGGATCCTTCGTTAAAAGTCCGCACGGCCGAACCCGGATTACTTACATTGCAACATGAACAGGAATATCCGTACGGACTTCATTATATTTCTTTGACATCTCCGGTTGAAGGTGCCCGCGTAATTATTTCAACCGCCGACAGTATATTATCCCAGGGTTTTATTGAGCATGGTATTGCCACACTTACATTACCGCCGCTTCAGGTAGATGATACGGTTTTTGTATTGTCTTCCCATACTAATTATATACCTTACCGGGGTTTCTTTACTTTTGATTCTTCCGCAACACCTTATCTGGTTGTCCATGAATACAGGATGGTGGATATCGCGGGTAATGACAGCTCTTTTCCTAATTACGGCGATTCGGTTTATCTGGAAATAGAAGTGGAAAATATAGGTTTAGAAACGGCATACATGGCGGAATTGAAATTACAAACTTCTGATCCCTATATGCTGCTTCTCGACACCGTTACTTTTATTGATTCTATTAGAGCAGGGGAAATAATATCATTAACCTACAGGTTTATGTATCGGATCGGCGATGATATACCGGACGGACATCAGGGTATTGTAACGATAAAAATGACGGAGGATCATAATTCGACATACAGGCATATCCATTTCTTCGTAAACGCTCCCAACCTTTCTCTGGTCAGGTATAATATCGATGATTCGGACTTTGCCGGGACTGTCAATGGACGGCTGGATTTCGGCGAAACGGCTTTATTGGAAATAATCCTTGCAAATGGCGGGAATGCGGTTTCTCCGCCCGGAAATCTTACCTTGCAAAGTGAGAACGGCATTTTATTCGTCCATGATGTTACCGTTTCCATAGATACGCTTTTACCGGGAGAAAGCACCGTAAGTGTCCATCGGGTTACAGCCGATCCTGCTAATCAGCAAACTTCTTATGCCCGTATAAAGGCAACCTATCAGGCCGGGCACTATATAAGCGAGAGATTTTTTGAAATTCCTGTCGGGGAAGATATCGAAGATTGGGAAACCGGTGATTTTACACAGTTCGACTGGGATACCGGTAGTGCTAATCCCTGGATTATTACGGACGAAAATACTTTCGAAGGAAATTATTCGGCCAGGTCGGCTCCTATCGGGGACCGCCAAACATCCACGTTGAGTATCACGACTTATGCGTCACAATCCGATTCTATTTCATTTTACTATTATGTTTCCAGTGAAGTGGTGGGCGGATCTTTAATGGATTATCTTTATTTCGAAATTAATGACAGGAGGGTAGGGGCCTGGGGTGGGGAAACCGGATGGAACTATATCTCGTTTCCGGTGGAAGAAGGAGAGAATAAATTCAACTGGATATACAGGAAAGATTATACATTAAGTGCCGGTGAAGATATGGCTATGATCGATATGATCAGGTTTCCTGTTAATAATACTGTTCCGTCTTCAATTCCGGACAATCCCCTTTTATCAGGTATTTCCGTATTTCCGAATCCCGTGTCTTCGTATTTAACGATAGATATGGACGGTGTTTCCGTAAGTAATGCCGAAGCATGTATATATGATATCGAAGGCCGGCTCGTTAAAAATATATTTTTGCGCAATCTTCCGGGAAAAATAAATATGGAAGATCTGCCTGCCGGTATTTTCATATTGAAAGTTTCTGTCCGGGGTAAAGAAGCAGGGAATGTTAAACTCATCAAAAACTAAAAAATAAATGGAAAGTAAAAAGCCGCTTATACTTATCGTGAACGACGATGGTTATGAAGCGAAAGGGTTATGGGCATTGGCGGAGGTTGCCCGGAAAATAGGAGAAGTTGTGATCATCACTCCCGACGGTCCCCGTTCAGGTATGGGCCACGCCATTACCATGGAAGTACCTCTCCGAATTAAAGAATATGTAAGCGATAAAGGTATCGTTTATTACCGCACAAACGGAACTCCGGCTGATTGTGTTAAGTTGGGACAGAAAGTGATATTGAAAGACCGGAAAATAGACCTGGTGCTCTCAGGAATTAACCACGGATCGAATTCTTCGGTAAGCCTTATTTATTCCGGGACTATGGCTGCTGCTATAGAAGCCAGTTTTGAAAACATCCCGGCCATAGGAATTTCCCTGCTGGATTACAGCCTGTCAGCAGACTTCGGAGCGGCATCCGTGATTGCGGACCAAATTATAAGAAAAGTATTAGAACACCCTTTCCCGGAACATATTTGTCTCAATGTCAATATTCCCAAACTTCCGCTTGAGGATATTCAGGGAATAAAGATCACCCGGCAAACCCGCGGTTATTGGGAAGAAGATCTGATTGAACATGAAGATGCATACGGAAGAAAATATTATTGGTTATCCGGACGTTTAATTGATACTGATAACCAGGAGGATAGTTGCCAGTTTGCCTTAAACCATAACTGGGTATCGGTGCAGCCGGTTCAATTTGATATGACGGCTTATCAACATTTAGACACATTTAAATTTTTGGAACAATGATGGAAAGATTCAGAAGAGATTCGATGGGAATGGGCGTTTTTTTGGGATTTATCGTACCTGCCGTATTATTCGGCATCTTATACGGTATTCTGGCCCTCATTGAAATGTATACCGGGCCTATCGAGAAGATAACGATCCAGAAGTTGCTGCTTTTGAGTATTATACCCAATTTATTCCTGTTGCGGTATTATCTTTTAAAACTCAAGTATGACCTTACCGGAAGAGGTATTATGATCGTCACTTTTGTTTGGGCTATTCTTTTTGTTGTGCTGGAATTTACGGTATAGAATCGCACTCCCCGGAATTGAGTTGTTTTTTAACCGTTCTTTTTCTGGATAAATGGTCCATATCATGATACTCCATAAAATAGATCTTTACTAAAAGTAAAAAGCCTGAAATCAGGAGCGGACCGAAAATAATGCCCCAGAAACCGAATAACGGGATCCCCAGGATAACCCCGAAAAGTACGATCAGCGGGTGTACATCCGCCATTTTCTTCATCAGGACCATGCGGGCTACATTATCCGTATTGGTCACGATGGCGATACTGTAAGCAGCCAGTACGAGCCCCTGCCATATATTTCCCGTAGCCACCAGATAAATACTCAGAGGAAGCCATACGGCGGCCGTGCCCACAACGGGGATTAAACCGAAAAGTCCTGTAAGGAAAGCCCAGAAAACGATCCTGTCCATTCCTACGATCCAGTATCCTAATGCGGAAGCCAGCATCTGGACGATCATGATCAGGGGAATTCCGACTGCGTTGCCGTAAATCATATTCTTCACTTCCACCTTGATCAGGCAGAGACTTTTTCCCTTGAACGGCATATATTCGATGATCGCATTCTCAAACTGCCGTCCTTTGGCCAGCATGAAATAAAGGATAATAATCATCATAAGCAGGTTCAGAGTCACATTATAAGTCGAATTTAACAAGCCGGAGGCTAATCGTGTGAGAAATCCCTTAGATTCAAGGATGAGATTGGTGGAGATGAAGTTAACACCCAGAAATTCATTCACTTTATTGGCCAGCCCCAGCAGATCATCTCCGATATTGGAGACATCGATGGTAGGGATCTGTGCTATAATAACTTCCACTACGACAAAAATAATAATCAAAATGATCAACACCGTGGCGATCATAAGTAAAAGAGATGCGATCCATGGTCTCCAGCGTTTTTTCTCGATCAGGTAAAAGGCTGAGTTCCGTAAAAGAAAGTAAATGGTGATTGCACCTAATACGCTCCCTACAAGATAATTTAATTTGGTAAATATGAGCAATCCTAAAGCGATAAGAGCCAAAAGGAATAATAATTGCCGAAAAAAAGCATTATTTTTTTCGTGAATATTTTCTGCCATAAGATATTTAGATTCAAAGAGCCAAAATACAAAATTATTTAGATCAGAACAAACTCCGGTTTTAAAAGTTCAGCACGGATCCTTCACGAATATATCATTTTATTACGGATATCGTTACTGAATTTAAATTACTTTTATAATCTTAATTTTTAGAAGGATTATGACAATACTTATTGGTAAATAATGAAATTTTACGTAAAATATATTCGTCGGTAAGACTTTTTATTTATCTTTGCTCCACGGAAATGAGGAAAGATTTGTCATGATTGCAACCTCACAAAAAGAATGCTAAAACATACATAATTTCCCGTTTTTTCGTTTTAATTTATCTATAAACCTAATAAATTTTATTTATGAGCTATCTATTCACATCTGAATCAGTATCTGAAGGACATCCCGACAAGGTGAGTGATCAAATTTCAGACGCTTTACTGGATTCTTTCTTATCACAGGACCCTGAATCCAAAGTGGCTTGCGAAACATTAGTGACAACAGGTTTGGTAGTATGTGCGGGCGAAGTACAAACCCAAGGTTATGTTGCCGTGGACGATGTGGCAAGACGTATTATTAAAAAAATAGGCTACGTGAAAAGCGATTACCAGTTTGATTATAAATCATGCGGTGTAATCTCCGCTATCCATAGCCAGTCTCCCGATATAAACCAGGGAGTCGTTCGTCGTGCTCCGGAAGAACAGGGAGCGGGTGATCAGGGTATGATGTTTGGTTACGCATGTAAAGAGATGGATAACTATATGCCCATCAGTGTGGAATTATCGCACATGATCTTACAGGAACTTGCCGCAATACGCCGGGAAGGAAAAGAAATGACCTATCTTCGTCCCGATTCCAAATCACAGGTGACCATTCAATACCATGATAACGGAACTCCGGAAAAAATCGATGCGATCGTAGTTTCTACCCAACATGACGATTTTGACGAAGAAAAAGCGATGCTGGCTAAAATTGAAAAAGATGTCAGGGAAATACTCCTGCCAAGGGTAATCAAAGATTGTCCCCAATATGTACAGGAACTTTTCAAAGCGGATTTTAAACTGCACGTTAACCCGACAGGTAAATTTGTTATCGGAGGTCCCCACGGAGATACCGGTTTGACCGGAAGAAAGATCATTGTGGACACTTATGGCGGCAAAGGAGCTCACGGAGGAGGTGCATTTTCAGGAAAAGATTCTTCCAAGGTAGACCGTTCCGCGGCTTATGCTGCGCGCCATATGGCAAAAAATATGGTGGCTTCGGGATTGTGCGACGAAGTATTGGTGCAGGTTGCTTATGCGATCGGGATAGCGCAACCGGTAGGTCTTTATATCAACACTTTCAATACGGCTAAAGTGGATATGAACGACGGGAAAATTGCCGAAATATTAAGAGGAGTATTTGATCTGTCTCCATACGCAATCGTGAAAAGATTCGGACTGAAAAATCCGATATTTGAACCTACGGCATCCTATGGCCATTTCGGAAGGGATACTTATGAAAAAGAAGTTGAAGTTTTATACCAGGATCAGGATACTTATGTCAAAGAACAGGACGGTGTAAAGAAATATTTCAAGAAAGTCACTTTCTTCGCATGGGAAAAGCTGGATTATATAGATCCTATAAAAAAAGCCTTCGGCTTATAATATAAACTTATACCATTATTATGTCTTCTAATTTTGTAATCAGGCTGGTTTTCATCCTTGCTATCACAGTGTCAGGATTCCGGCTTTCTTTTGCCCAGGGCCAACAAAGCCGGGATATGCTCCTGGAAACCCTTGAAAAAGAAATGGCCCGTCAAATGGAAATTTACGGCGCAAAGCCGGATCCGGTTTACCTTATGAGTTATCGGGTGGATGAAGTGAGATCGTATGATATCAATGCCATGTTCGGCAACCTGAGTTATGCGGATTCTTCCCTGACCCGGATATTAACGATACAGGTACGGTTAGGATCCCCGGATATGGATAACTATCATGAACTGCGCGATGATGCCTCTGATTACTTTACTTATCGTCAATTTATTACCCTTCCTCTTGACAATTATTCACGGGCTATCGAACAGACCCTGTGGAGAGAAACCGATATAGCGTATCAGGAAGCGGTGAAACGGCTGGAAAAGGTGAAAGCCAATGTGGCGGTAAAAGTAGAAGCGGATGACAGATCGCCCGATTATTCGGAAGTTTACCATTCTGTATATTATGAAGAACCGGAAGTTATTACGGTGGATGTGCGTGAATGGGGAAATAAATTGAAGAAATACAGCGGTTTCTTTGCCCGGGAAAGAGCGATTCTGGAAGGAGGTGCTACCGCCAGATTTACTTTCGAAAGGAAGTATTTCGTCAATTCGGAAGGTACTTCTATCGTGCAGAATCAGAATTATGCCCATCTGAATATTTCGGCAAAAACCCAGGCTGACGACGGGATGGAATTACCTTTATATTCCGGCTATTTCGGTCATTATCCTGAAGAACTTCCGGAAGATTATATCATAGAGGGAGACATAAAAAAAATGGTAAATACGCTCTTGGAATTAAGAGATGCTCCGATTGTAGATTCATACACAGGACCGGCCCTTCTGACCAGTGAAGCGGCAGGAGTCTTCTTTCACGAGATTTTCGGACACCGGGTGGAGGGACAACGTATGAAGAGCGAAAATGATGGACAGACTTTTAAGAAAAAAGTAGGGGAACAGGTTTTAAATCCCGACATTTCCGTTATTTTTGATCCGACCATATCTCATTATGAGAATATTCCTTTAAACGGATCTTATAAATTTGATGATGAAGGTACCAGGTCGGAAAAGGTGGTGGTCGTGGATAAAGGGATCTTGAAGAATTTCCTGATGACCAGGACCCCGATTGATAACTTTCCCAAAACCAATGGTCATGCCCGCGCCCAATCTGGATATCAACCGGTTTCAAGGCAATCCAACCTGATCGTGAAAACCGAAAATCCTTATACGGACGAACAGTTGAAAGAAATGCTCATCCGGGAATTAAAAGTCCAGGGAAAAGAATATGGATATATATTCCATAAAGTCCAGGGAGGATTTACCATGACCGGACGTTATTATCCCAATTCATTCAATGTTACGCCGTTGGAAGTTTACCGTGTTTACGCGGATGGACGCGAAGACGAACTCGTGCGGGGAGTGGATCTGGTAGGAACCCCGCTGTCGATGTTTTCCCAGATTGAAGGAATAGGGGATAAAGCCGGTAATTTTGCCGGTACCTGCGGAGCCGAGTCCGGTGGAATCCCGGTAGGTTGTTGCTCACCCGCATTATTTGTAAAAAGGATCGAGGTGCAAAAGAAATCCAAGGCCCAGAGCAAACCTCCTGTTGTAGAGAGATATTATGACGAAAGCCGGCTTTATGAAGAAGCTGATTTTGAAACTATGGCTTTCGAGGCTATGAAAGACGAGATCGCTTACAACATGGAAAACCTGCGTATTGATGGATTGCAGAATCCTTATTTTATCAGTTATCTGGTTACGGATGCCCGTTTAATGGCCGCCGAAAGTAAATTGGGCGGTCTCACTCATTCCATCGATAAACCATACCGTAATCAGGAAACCAAGGTGCTGGTCGGAAATAATGAGAAGAACAACCTCAATTTTATAGATGAGAATTCCATATTCGGTTCCGGCGGATCCTTTTATATTCCTGTTCCCACTGAGAATAAGTATAACGGAATAAGGAACAGCCTCTGGCTTACTACCGATTCGCGTTACAAAAGATCAGCGGAGATGATGGAAGCTAAAAAGGTTGCTATACGGCAACAAAACCTTTCTCCGGAGATTACCGGTTTACCTGATCTTTCGGAAGTTGAGAATAAAGCCTATGAGATTTCCGGATCAAATGAATATTTCCTGCAATCGGATATCGAAAATATCGCAAAGGAGTTGTCCCGTGTTTTTGAGCAATATCCCCATTTCACCAATTCGGGCGCTTCGGTATACGCATACCGTGCCAAAGCGCTTTATCTCAATAGCGACGGGATGAAATATACCCAGCCGTTTTCATTAACGGCAGTTCGGGTTTATGCGGAAACCCTTACGGAGGACGGTGAACCCCTTATGAATTACTTTACTTCCTATTATCCTTCTTATCAGGATATTCCCCCGATTTATGAATTATCGGAAAAAACCCGGGAAATGGCTCAATTGTTGGAAACATTAAGGAAATCTCCGAGAGTGGAAGAATCCTATAGCGGGCCTGTTATGTTCACCGGTGAGGCTGTGGGAGAAATTGTGGCCCAGTCTTTTCTGGATAATGCCCAGGGATTATTGGCCGGAAGGAAAAATATCACCTCTAATCCGGATCTGATGCGCTGGTACGGCCAGTATCTTCCTAAAGAAAATACACTCGAAAATCTGAAAGGTAAGAAAGTCATTTCCAGGAATATCACCATAAAAGCTGTGGATGGTAAGTCAACTTTCCAGGATGTTCCTTTAATCGGATTCTACCAGGTTGATGCGGAAGGAGTGAAGCCTCCCGGAGAATTGGAACTGATTAAAGAAGGTGTTTTGGAAAATCTTTTGACTGACCGTATTCCCACTTCACGTTTCACGGAATCGAACGGTCATAAACGGTTAGCGCTATCGGCCGGCCGGCTCACTACCTCATTGAGCGCCGGAGTTATTGAAATGACCGGAAAAAGTAAAACTTCCTATGCCAAAATCAAAAAGAAACTCATTGCTATGGCTAAAGAAGAAGATTATGAATATGCCTATATCGTACCGAAAATAGTCTCTCCGACAAGTAATGTTCCGGGTTTGGACCAATACCGTACCCGTGACGGTTATTATCATCCGTTATACGTGATCAGGATATCCGTGAAAGATGGTTCGGAGACTATCATGAGGTCGGCCAGGTTATCCGCTTTATCACTCAAATCTTTTAAACAGGCGGTAGCTGTTTCCAATCACCAGCAGGTATACAATACACTGTTGAAAGGGAATAACGGGATGTATATCCGGGGTTCGTATGAATTTGATATTTCCGGTGTCCCGGCCAGCATCATTACGCCCGATGCGATCCTTTTCCGGGAATTGGAACTGGAAAAAGACCAGCAGGTAATATTAAGGACCCAGCCGGAAATAAAAAATCCCTTATTACCTTAATATATTCTTATCCCAAACTTTCTTGTATCGGTTATGTTTGTATTTTACGATGATAATCCGGGAAGTAAAAAGAGCCCGGAATTAAATATTCCTATGGATTAAATTAGTTATTTCTTCCTGAAATAAACTTCCATAGGAACTCCGTGGAAATCCCAATGTGCTCTAAGCTGGTTTTCCATGAAGCGTTTGTAATCTTCTCTCACATATTGCGGCAAATTGCAGAAAAAAGCGAAAGCCGGGAATGAAGTGGGAAGTTGGGTAATATACTTTATCCGGATCACTTTATCCTTGGTAACCGGAGGAGGCGTCTGCTGGATAATGGGCAATAACGTGTCGTTAAGTTCGGAAGTGGGCACTTTGCGTGATTTATTCTTATAAACCTGGATCGCCGTTTCCAATACTTTATATATCCTTTGCTTATTGGTTACGGATGTGAAGATGATGGGAACATCGCTGAAGGGTGCGATCCGGTTTTTAACCAGGTCTTCATATTCTTTGTGGGTTTTATGATCCTTCTCCACAAGATCCCATTTATTCATCACCAGAACGATTCCTTTACGGTTTCTGGCCGCCAGACTGAAGATATTGATATCCTGGGCATCAAAACCATTGCTGGCATCGCACATCACGATACAAACATCGCTGCTTTCGATGGCTCTTACCGTCCGCATCACAGAATAAAATTCCAGATTTTCCTCCACCTTTTTTTTCTTTCTCAGTCCGGCCGTATCGATTAAATAAAAATCGAACCCGAAACCGGTATAACGTGTATAAACAGCATCACGGGTGGTTCCGGCGATCGGGGTTACGATATGGCGTTCTTCTCCCAGAAAGGTGTTAATTAACGAGGATTTTCCCACATTGGGCTTTCCCACGATCGCGATTTTCGGCAGGTCGTCCAATCCGTCATCGGTTTCACGGGAGAAATGTTTGACCACTTCATCCAATAGTTCTCCCGAGCCGCTTCCTGAAATAGCGGAAATAGGGTAGATGTTTTCAATTCCTAAAGCATAGAATTCGGTATAATCCAGGTAATTACTGGGACTGTCGATTTTGTTTACCGCTACGTAATAAGGTTTCCTGGAACGTCTTAAAATATCCACTACTTCCTGATCAAGGGGAGTAAGTCCTTCCCTGCCGTCCACCATTAATACAATTACATCCGATTCGTCGATAGCCAGGGCAGCCTGTTTCCTGATCTCGGATTCGAAGATATCGTCGGATCCAACCACATAACCTCCGGTATCGATGACGGAGAATTCATACCCGTTCCAATCTGATTTCCCGTAATTCCGGTCGCGGGTAACTCCCGAGACAGAATCTACGATGGCTTCCCGGGTTTGGGTGAGCCGGTTAAAAAATGTGGATTTTCCGACATTAGGACGACCTACAAGGGATAATATATTTGACATTGTTAACTTATTTCCTGATTTATATTACTATTTGAAAACGACCTTACAGAATATTGGCCAGTTGTTCTTTTATTTTTTCGACTTCATCTTTCATTTGGACCACGATCTGTTGGATATTGAAATCATTGGCTTTAGAACCGATGGTATTGATTTCCCTGCCGAATTCCTGTACGATAAAGCCAAGCTTTTTACCGTTGCTTTCCTCATCGAGGATCGTCTCCAGAAAATAGGCGCAATGTTTTCTGAGTCGTACTTTTTCTTCAGTGATATCGATCTTCTCGATATAATAGATCAATTCTTCTTCGAACCGGTTCTTATCATATTTTCCTTCCGGCGGGATTTCAGAAAGTGAACTGTGGAATTTTTCCCGTATGTTTTGAATACGGTTTTCTTCGTGCGGGATAATCTCGTCTATAAGATTATTGATCAGTTTAGTACGTCCTATAATATCTTCCGCCAGGTGTTTTCCTTCCGATTCCCTGAACAGGTTAACCTGGTCGCATGCGCTTTTAATACCTTTAAATAGGAATTTCCAGAAATCCTCACTCAATTCTTCTTTGGCAGAAATGATCACATCAGGCATTTTCAGGGAATGTATAAACATCTCCGGACCTATGGAAGCGCCTGTTTCATGAGCCAGTTCTTCAAATTGCCGGTAATATTTTTTAACCAGTTCTCCGTCTATGGAAATATGGGGATCCTCATTCTTCTCAATATACAGGGAAAAATCTACTTTCCCTCTTTTGAGTTCCTGGGTTAAAATGGAACGGATCTCATTTTCCTGTTCCCGGAAAAGGGGAGATATCCGGGTATTAATGTCCAATTGTTTACTGTTTAACGTACGGATTTCAATGATCACACTTTTCCCATCTTTTACGATCATTTCTTTTCCGAAGCCGGTCATGGATCTAAGCATACACTTTATTTAATTATTCCTTTTAATAAAAGCAAAACCGGGAAATTGTAGAAAAATTCTCAACGTATTCCCGGCTATATAATTTCTGTTTCCCAAAAGAAAACAGAAAAATTATCTGGTCTGATCCATCATGTCGACCTTTTTACCGGTCGCGTAGTTGATCTTCAAGGCGTTATTTTTACGTAACTCAGCTTTAATAGTGTTCACATAACGCATCTGTACATCCTGGTCTACTTTAAGCGAGAAGGTCAGTCTGTTCTTGTCTTCTTCACTACGTGATTCTTTTTCCGTTCCGATAAAATCACGCACATCATTCACGAGATCTTCCTGCTTGATAGTCTGGTCGTTTAATTGCACGGATACTCTACCGGGGGGTAAGGTGTTTTCATTTTTACCGATAGGAGCTCCGATGTAAATATTAGCCACCAGTGATTTCTTTTCAAGTTTCTGCACTTCTGTGGCTTTGGGAGGATTATATTGCACTTTCAATGCCGATTCCCTCATATTGGTAATTACCATGAAGAAAAAGAGGAACATGAATATAATATCTGACATCGAACCCATATTGAGTTCCGGAACTTCTTTCTTTTCTCCTTTTTTAAACCGTGCCATAATTAATTAGGTTGACTGTAATCGATTGGTGGTGCTTCAGAAATATTCATAGGAACGGCTCTTTGAACTGCCCGTTGCATGGCGGTATCCAGATTGTCGTATTTTTTTCCGAAATAACTGCTGGATACTTCATCACGTAGTTCATTCACCGCTTTTTGGAGTTCATTTTGTACCTGTACATACATATTGTATGATGTACTCTGGTCGTTGGTTAGGGAGATTACCCCTTTTGAAATGGGGTATTCGCCTATAAAATCAATATATTTAACATCTTTTTCCGGAAGATTCCCCAGATTATACGGGTTAGCAAGAAATTCCTTTGCTTTGTCTTTCAGTTCCCCTATCTGTACGTCTTGATCATTTACCAGTAAGGCATCCCTGAAATTAACCACTACATTAAGTATATTACGTTTCTTAATGTCTATCTGGGTTTCCTGTTGGGTATCATCTTTCGGAGGCGGCAACCTGCGGGGAATACCCTGTTCGGTATTGATGGAAGAAGTCAGCAGGAAGAAGGTCAACAGCAGAAAAGATATATCTGCCATTGCTCCTGTATTTAATCCCGGTACTTTCTTTTTTGCCATATTACTTAAACTTTTTTAAATTTGCTCATGAGCGAGGAGATGATAATGGAAGCTACAGCGCCTATAAAGACTACGTAGCAGGTAATCATACCGGCTCCTATCCATTTTACATTATTCGGAGTAAGGTTTTCCGCGATAGCCGATCTGCTTAGATCCGGTGAGGAAATAAAGTATCCTATTACCAGGACGAGAGCGATAGCTAATATTGCAAGAATAGCCTTATAAGAAGTTTTTATATTTTTCGCAATTTGGATAATCGCAAAGAATAATGTGAGTCCTATTGCCAGCAAAAATATAATATAAGTAAATATCACGGCTGCGTTCAATGTTTTAGCTTCACTGGTAGCTTGTGCCACATCATTTTGAAGGTTTTCAAGGTCAGCTATTTTTTTGCTTTCCGATACCACGCCGTTGATATCACTTGCGCGTTTCATAAAAACATTTAATGCCCTGGAATAGTCTTTTCTTTCCAGGTAATTTTGTTTTACAGTCCTGTATTCACTTTCAAGGTTATTTATATAAGCAGGAAGGCTGTTAAAGTCCGTAACATTGTTAAATCCGCTGATATAATCCGATGATCTGTCGGATTTGGCAAACAATATTCTGGAATTAGACTGGAAGTTGGTTTTGTATTCAGGAAAAGTTTCGCTGGTAAGTTCCTGAAGTTGTACGATATAAGTGTATAAGATATCTTTCTGAAGTTGTTCTTCTTTCAGGATATTATTGAATTCGTTGGCCTGTGCGAGATTCTGATCAACAAAAGCGGGGAGAGTCGCGGGAGTTACATTCTTAAAGTCAGCCAACAATTGGGGATTATTCTCGTTAATGATGCCTGCTTCATAATAGAGGTCTTCCTTGTTGTCATCAAAACCGATGGCAAACCAAAGTGTGAGAAGACAAGCGATGCCGGCAATCACAAATATGATGATGTTTATTATCTTTCTACTCATTTTTCAGTGGATGTTATATTTATTTTCGATTGAAATAGCATAACAGCTTATCTGTTTTTAATTAGGATATCCATGAATCCGATGGTAGCATCTTCCATGTCGTTTACGATAGAATCGATTTTGGATAGGATGTAGTTATAGAATATCTGGAGGATAATAGCGGTGATCAAACCGAATACGGTTGTTAAAAGGGCCACTTTCATACCTCCGGCAACAATGGTCGGGGAAATATCACCTGCGCGTTCGATATCGTCGAATGCCTGTACCATACCGATAACCGTACCCAAGAACCCTAAGGAAGGCGCGATTGCCATAAATAAAGCGATCCAGCTTAAGTTATTTTCCAGTTTACCCATTTGAACGCCGCCGTAAGATTCAACGGCTTTCTCTACTGATTCCAGTCCTTCGTCATAACGGTCGAGCCCTTCGTAAAATACTGCGGCGAGTGGGCCTTTGGTATCTGCGCAAAGTTGTTTAGCTTTCGCAACGCCGCCGGTTTTAAGGGCGTCTTCAACTTTATCCAGTAATTTGGATGAATTAACGGTAGATAAATTAAGGTAAAAAATACGTTCGATACACATAGCCAGACCCAGGATCAAACATATCAAGATCGGGGTCATCCAGATGGCGCCCCCCTGGATAAACTTATCTTTTAATACATAATGCAAACCTTGTTCGGCTACTTCGTCATTGTCCTCTATTAATTGAGCGGTGGGGATCACTTCTTCAGCCACTTCATCCTGCGCCTGTTCGGTAGTAGCCGGATTGGTAGCATTGTTATCGTTTTGCGCAAACGTTACGTTAGAAATACCGAAAGTAAAAAAACCTACTACGGCACAAAAGGCGATTAGTCTTTTCATAATAACTTTAATGATTTGTGTTTTTTTAATGATTGTTTTTGATTAATTTCTTTCTTTATAATACGTTGTTTCCCATATTTTATTGTGCGGAGAGAAAGGGATTCGAACCCTTGAAACGCTTTCGGCGTTTACACACTTTCCAGGCGTGCGCCTTCGACCACTCGGCCATCTCTCCATTACAATTTTTCGGTCGGTAAAATTACAACTTTTTTTGTTCACCTCAAATAAAATTCTTTATTTTTTCTCGGAGTGAACATGATATTGGAATAAAATGTTTTAAATCAGATTGTTGTTAGTGTGTTGCCGATTAATTAACAAAATTTAATGGTTTTGAACAAAAAGACCTTTCATTTTTTATATAATTTTGCAGCCGACTAAATTTTATTAATGAATTAAATTTTTTAAAACATGAAAAAGAACATTTTTATTGGTGTATTGTGTGCGATCCTTGCTTTTGGAGCAACCTCCTGTAACAAGGATGAGAAGACAGATTTTGAACAGAAAACCGATTATTTGACTACTAACCGCGGATGGGAATTAACTACCGCAACATGTAATCCTCCTTATGAGTTGTCAATTGGAGCTCCGATTACGAATCTTTTCGATGGTTTTTTGAGAGAGTGTGAAAAAGATGATAGACTTCATTTCAGGACTAATGGTTCATTAGTATTGGATCCGGGTAGAGATGGGCAAACTGCTGTTAATGGTAACTGTCAAAATTCAAGTGAAGTATCTTTAGGAAACTGGGCACTTAGTGAGGACACAAGAACCATAGAACCATTTTATCTGCCTTATTACAGAAACTACAGATTGAAAGCTACTGTACTTGTATTAAACGAAAATACTTTAACTATCAGTGTTCCTATTAATGAAGAGGATAGTGGTAATAGTTACGTATTCACTTTATCTTATAAGAGAAATTAATAATCAAACTAAAAATTGAAACCAATGAAAAAATTATTTTTTATTTTAGCAGCATCGTTGGCTTTTGTGGCTTGTAACAACAACAAACAACCTGTTGAAACCACTACCGAGCGCGAAGTTATCGTAGAACAACCGGCTGAGAACCCTGTTGTGGATCACCAGACCACCACGACCGAACATCATACGACCACGACCGCTCCGAGCACTTCAAGGCCTACGACCACCACAAGACCTTCAGGTTCTACCACCACGACTACTACTGCTCCCTCAACTACAACCACTACTACGGTTACACCTGCAACTCCTCCTGCTACTACCACGGTAACCGAACAACCTAAAAAAGAAGAACCTCAACAAAATACAGTAAGAGGAAGAAGATAATATTGAAATATATAATTTTCGAAACATTAAGGAGATCTCAACCAGATCTCCTTTTTTATTGTCCGGGATTCAGGATATATCACGTTATTGTGAATCCGGAAATATTACTATTTTTGTACACCATTAAAAGAATTCAATTCATCAATTAACGTACAAAAATATATATCGTGAAAAATACACCAATACCTAAAGAAATCGTAGACCGTATATGGTCTCAAAGCGGCCTTACCAGTATAGCCACCGCCTCTATCAGAGAAGTGAAGAAACTGATCAATGACATTGAAAAGGAAAGTGGACAACAATTCGTTAGAATGGAAATGGGCATACCCGGTCTTCCCGCGTGCCGTATCGGTGTGGACGCCCAGATCGAGGCTTTGCAGAACGGCGTTGCCGCTCTTTATCCCGATATCGAAGGAATTCCGGAACTGAAAACGGAAATGTCGAGGTTCGTGAAAAATTTCCTTGACCTTGATGTCTCTCCCGCTTCCTGTATTCCCACCGTGGGTTCCATGATGGGCGGAATGGCCGGTTTTATGACTTTTGTCAGGGCCCATAAACAAAAAGATACCACGCTGTTTATCGATCCCGGTTTTCCGGTTCAGAAACAACAACATCGTGTGTTAGGACTTAAATATGAAACATTCGATGTCTATAACTACCGGCAGGAAAAACTGAAAGATAAGCTGGAAAGCTATCTTCAAAAAGGGAATATACATAGTATTATTTATTCGAACCCGAATAATCCTTCCTGGATTTGCTTTACACAGGAAGAACTTCAGATCATCGGGGAACTGGCTAACAAATATGACGTATTCGTTTTCGAAGACCTTGCTTATTTCGGTATGGATTTCAGGACTGATATTTCTGTTCCCGGACAGCCTCCTTATCAGCCTACCGTAGGTAAATACACGGAAAATTACGCCTTACTCATTTCCAGCTCCAAGGCTTTCAGCTACGCCGGCGAAAGGATCGGTATGCTGGTATTATCCGATAAACTGTATAACAGTCGTTATCCCGAGCTGATACCTTATTTTGGAACGGATCTTATCGGTAAAGCCATTATTTTCGGCGCCGTTTACGCCATCAGTTCCGGAACTTCCCATTCCGCACAATATGCTCTTGCTGCCATATTAAAAGCATGTAACGACGGAAGTTATAATTACCTGGATGAAGTATCGGAATATGGCCGGAAAGCTGCCATAATGAAAAAGATCTTTACCGACAACGGTTTTAATATCGTGTACGATAAAGATGATGATAAACCGTTGGCTGACGGATTCTATTTTACCCTTTCTTATCCCGGAATGTCCGGGGACGAGTTATTGAAAGAATTATTGTATTACGGGATCAGCGCTATTTCATTGAAGATTACCGGAAGTGAGCATGACGAAGGATTACGGGCCTGTGTGTCCCTGGTAGACAGGAAGCAGTTTCCCGCTTTGGAAGAGAGAGTGAAAATGTTTTATGAGAATCATGGTAAATAGCCATGATAGAAGCTGGTTAAATATTGTGGTTGTCTGAAAGTGTACTTTATTATCCCGAACCAAATTTGGTCATCCTGAACGAAGCGAAGGATCTGTAATATAGGTTCCTCGCCATATTCAGAATGCAACGGGACGATAAATAGAATTTCAGACAGCCACTTCTTTAAAATGCAGTTTAAAATCTGATCTGATGAGAAAAATTATTGTATTCCTGTCGATGCTGTGTTCCGTAGTATCTTTATCGGCACAGCATTTTGAAGAATATTTCCATGACAAAACATTGAGGATCCAATATCTCCATATAGGAGACCATAAAACCGAAAGTTTTGAAATGAAGGAGTTCCATGCCGGGGGACAATGGCACGGAACCCGTTCCTATCTTATCGATCCGCACCATTATGGAAACATTCTGTTACAGGTGTACGATTCCATATCCCAAAAACTTATTTTCAGCCGCAGTTATTCCACACTTTTTGATGAATACAGGACTACGGAAAGAGCGGAAAAAGAAACCGGAAATTTTGAAGAATGTGTTCTTTTACCGTTCCCGAAGAAAACCATAAAATATACTTTTACTTCCGTTTCCAGGAAACAGGAAGAAAATTTAAGATATGAAGGTTATTTCAATCCCGGAACAACCAAAGTTATTCCTTTTAAAAAGGAATATAAAACCATGGATTTACATATCGGCGGTAAATCCGAAGAATGTCTGGACATATTGTTTATCCCGGATGGATATGATAAAAACGACAAGAAAAAAATGCAATATGATATGGAGCGTTTCGCATCCTATGTGATGGAATCTTCTCCCTATAAAGAACATCCGGAATTAATCAATATCCGTGCTATCCGGGGATTTTCCGAAGAGTCCGGTATCACCGATCCCAATCGTAATATTTTTAAGAAAACATTACTCAATTCCAGTTATAATGTCCTGGATCTGGATCGTTATTTAATGTGCCTTAATGTTTGGAAAATGAATGAAATAGCTGATGACGCGCCTTACGATGCGATTGTCCTTATCTGTAATTCCCCGAAATACGGCGGAGGCGGTATCTATAATTTTTATTGTACCGTAAATAATGAACATGCACAATCCCCGTATGTCATCGTGCATGAATTGGGACATGGGGTAGGAGGTCTGGGAGATGAATATTTTACTTCCGAAGTATCGGTCCGGGATTACTATCCCGAAGGTATAGAGCCCAGTGAACCTAATCTTACCACGCTGGTAAATTTTGAATCCAAATGGAAAACGATGATGGATCCGCAGACGCCCGTACCCACTCCGGACAGAAAAGAGTACGATCATCTAGTGGGAGTATTTGAAGGTGGCGGATATGTTGCCAAAGGCGTATATCGTCCTTACAGGACCTGTACGATGAAAGATGGCGTATATAATCTCTTTTGTCCGGTATGTACCAAAACCTTGATTGAAACGTTTAATTATTATTCTAATAAATAGAAACACATGAAAATTACTAAGTTAGATCACATTGTTGAATATGTAAAAGCAAATCCGAAGAAAAGATTAATCGCAGCCTATGCCAATGACGAGCATACTATTGAAGCGGTAAACCATGCGGTGGATATGGGCATTATCGACGCGACCTTAGTGGGCAACGAGTCCGTGATTAAAAAAGTGTGTGAAACCTTGGGTATAGATTCCGGAAAATTCCGGATTATCAATGAACCGGTAGACACCAAAGCGGCTGCCAGGTCGTGTGACCTGATCAATGAAGGTGAGGGAGATATATTGATGAAAGGATTGCTTTCCACGGATAAATATATGAGGGCGATCCTGAATAAGGAAAGGGGACTCTGCAAACCGAATGCTTTACTGACCCATATGGCGGTAATTCAAAATCCGGAATATCATAAACTGATCATTGCCAGTGACTGTGCTATTATTCCTGCTCCCGACTTCAAGCAGAAGCAGGCAATATTGGGATACCTGGTCAAAACAGCCAATTGTATCGGTATTGATAAACCTAAAGTGGCGGTTATCGCTGCGACCGAACAGGTTTCCCCTTCCATGCCGGCTTGTGTGGATGCCGCTCTACTTGCCAAGATGTCGGAAAGAGGACAATTACCTTCTTCTTTGGTAGAGGGCCCGTTATCCCTGGATATTGCGTTGGATAAAGAAACGGCCGAGATTAAAAAACTATCCAGTCCGGTGGCGGGAGATGCCGATTGCCTCCTTTTCCCGAACATCGAGAGCGGCAATGTGTTCTATAAATGTTGTACCAAATTCAACCATGCGGAAATAGGTGCGTTTTTGGCCGGCGCTAAAGTGCCCTGCGTACTTTCTTCAAGGGGTGACACAGCGCTGACTAAATTATATTCTATTGCCGTAGCGGCTATTTTTTCTAACTAAAATGTTACGATGTCAGGAATAAAAAGAACCATATTTGTCTTATTTCTTTTTGGAATTTTTATCCAAAATTCCATATCCTCTTCTATATTGATCCCCATGGATCTAAGCCAGAAAAACCATCTTAAAGCATACGGCATTGCTTATTTTGCTATTGCAAGGGATGTGGAAGTAAGCTGGCTTCTGAATTACCGGGGAGGAAGTTTTATGTGCGCTTATAATTCTACTATTGAGGATGAGTGTATTATCCGGGATGTTTCCTATCAGGTTATTGCCGACGTGCAGGCTACGGCCATTCTGAACGAGGTGGCGTCCATGGAGCATAATATGAACGAAATCAAGCTGACCAAAGTACCTAAGATCGCAGTATATACGCCAAAGAATAAGTTACCCTGGGATGACGCGGTGACTTTAGTGCTCACTTATGCTGAAATCCCTTATGATATTATTTATGATGAAGAAGTTATTATGGGCGCTTTGCCTAAATACGACTGGCTTCATTTGCATCATGAGGATTTTACGGGACAATACGGAAAATTCTGGGGAAATTACAGGAATGCGGCCTGGTATTTAAATGACGTGAAAGAAAACGAAGCCCGTGCCGCAAAACTGGGTTTTTCCAAAGTATCGCAAATGAAACTGGGTGTTGTAAAGAATATCAGGAATTTCGTAGCGGGAGGAGGATACCTTTTCGCCATGTGTTCGGGACCCGATAGTTTCGATGTTGCACTGGCTGCCGACGGAGTGGATATTTGCGATGTGATGTTTGACGGAGATCCCATGGATCCGGATGCACAATCCAGGCTGAATTATGATAATTGTTTCGCATTTACCAATTTCAGGATCAGCACCAATCCATATGAATATGAAATATCGGATATCGATGTGGATCCTGCTATCCATCTGAAAAATAAGAAAAACGATTATTTTAATTTATTTGAATTCTCCGCCAAATGGGATCCCGTACCTACGATGTTATGTCAAAGTCATCAAAGTGTAATTTCCGGTTTTATGGGACAGACAACGGCCTTTCGTAAAAACCGGATTAAACCCCATGTGGTAATTTTGGCAGATGCTAAATTATTCGATGAAGCACGTTATATCCACGGAGAATACGGTAAGGGTACGTGGACTTTCTATTCCGGTCATGATCCGGAAGATTACCAGCATTTCGTAGGTGATCCTCCGACCGATCTTAATCTTTTTCCTAATTCTCCCGGATATCGCCTGATCTTAAATAATGTTTTATTCCCTGCCGCTAAAAAGGAGAAACAGAAAACCTAAGCCTGATTTATTTTATCTTCCCAAACTCTCATCTGATATTCTGTTGAAGGATTATGGGGTCTCTTATGTCATCCTGAGCGCGGCGAAGGATCTTCAAGAAACAACCGAATTGACATAGTACACCCTTCAATGCATTTATGGCACGTGTGTTTCCGTAAGACTTTGCGTCGGGAAGGCAAAAGACGGTGCGGAAGCGGGTGAATGCGAAATTATTACAGGGTGGAAATGATGGTGAACGTAGTGAAACATATCGCAAAAGAGAAATTATCAGGTTTGTGGGTGGGCTTTCCTTTTTGTGTCTGCCTCTTCAGGCTGTTTAGAGATTTCGTATAACGGGGAACATCTTTTTTACGTAAACGTCTCTTGCCCGGCATAGTAAGTGAGCTTGCTCTGCTATTGCTTATTCGAAGGTTGCCTTGATTTTTTTGTCTTTTCTTTTATCAAGAAAAAAGGAAAATTCAACCCCAATCTGATTTATAGTATGCTATTTATATTAGAAGAGTTGGAAAATCTCTAAGTATCTTTTACTTTCTTTCTTTGCTTGCACAAAGAAAGAAACAAAGAAAGTGCAACGGCCGCACAATTTTCCTGCTAACCTTTGGCTAAACTGTGACAACTCCTCGCTAAAGCTCGTCAGACAGTTACAGTTCTTAATGCCAAGAACCTTGATTTTTTTACGCATTAAAATTTAAAGCGACTAATGTTTCCTTCGATAACTCATCGGCCGGATTATCGTTGACTGAGCTTTGTAGAAGTCAACAAAAATGCCAAGAGGATAAATAAAAAAGGCTATCAGGTAAATGATAGCCTTTTTTTAGATATTAAATCTTTTCTATTATTCAACAATGAATTTGGAAGTTGCTTTTCCGGTGGAGGACATGATATTTAATAAATACATTCCTTTTGCGAAATGACCGACCGGAGTCCTGTATGTGAGGTCGCCACCCATATGGTCAACAACTTCGGTTGCCATTACTTTTCCGGTAAGATCCGTAATCTGGAATTGAAGGTTTTCCGCCTTTTGGGTTGTCAAAGTTACATTCAGGTTATTGGAAGCCGGATTCGGAAATACTTTTACATTGGATATTCCGGTCTCTCCAATATTTTGCGGAATACCGTATTTGGAATAGTAGTGGAATACAAAACCTTCGCCTTCTAATAAATTATCCGTACCGAATTTTAAGGAGATATAACCGGTAGGCACTTCGAAAGCAGTTCCGGATGGCAGGTTATAAATATCAAACCTGTGAAGTAATTCGGGGCGCTGGGGATTTGTAATATCTGCAATCTCTACGAAATCTCCTGCCTTAATGTCGAATTTAGAGAAATTAAAGTAAATTCCTTCAACATAATCTATTCTGATATTCCATTGACAGAAGTTATTGGGACTGTATGTTTCGGAAACAACATCCGTATTTCTGTCCGTAATCGTTCCCTGCTGTTCACGGATAGATCCGGCAACCGTATTACAGGTTTTTCCTACCGGGAAACCCGCCGTATAGTTAATGTTAAATCCATAATCCGTGATATTATTATCGGAAATGAATACGACCAATACGCTGTCGGCGTTAACGGTTACAGCTCCCGGAAGAGCAGTTCCTTCAAAATCTATTTGATAAGACCCGGTGCTACCGGAATAATCTGAAGCTCCCGGCATCAGGTAAGACCCGGTAATGCGGGTATTTTCTCCTGATTGGGCAGTAGGACCGTTATAAATGATGACATAATCATTCGGATCCTGTATTTTAACTTTTCTGAAATCAAAGGTGTAAGAATTGGCATTGGGTGTAGCTACCATCCATTGGCGATAGGAATTATTGGCGTATTGCATGTTTCCTGCTCCGTCGCAAATACTGCCTTTGGAAGCTATAAGTCTGGTAAAAGT
>ERZ809224.532-NODE-532-length-35383-cov-34.534562_pt1 | contig 35383 bp, 32 predicted proteins | sample MGYA00520513_ERZ809224 | MGnify/ENA primary metagenome ERZ809224 (study PRJEB31576, sample SAMEA3212658) | Homo sapiens | biome: human-gut; feature: human gut; material: fecal | place: Sweden | collected 2012 ... | reverse complement strand
ATGGTGATGTACTTGGCCTGCTGCCACTTGGTGGCGCCGTCCAGGATGGCGGCTTCGTACAGGGTGTTGTCAATGCCGGTGATGCTGGCCAGGTAGACGACCATGTTGTAGCCCAGGCTCTTCCAGGTGGACATGAATGCCAGGATGAAGGGCCAGTACACGGGGGCGGAGTACCACATGACCTTTTCGCCGCCCAGAGAGGTGATGACGTTGTTGGCCAGGCCTTTGTCGGGGTTCAGGAAGGCGTACACAAAGTAGCTGACCACGACCCAGGACATGAAGTAGGGGAAGAACATCATGGTCTGGTAGCATTTGGAGGCCCGCTTGGAGTACAGCTGGTTGATCAGGATGGCCAGCGTGACGGGCAGCACCAGATTGATGACGATGAACACCAGGTTGTAGAGGATGGTGTTGCGCAGCAGCATGCCGAAGGTGTTGCTGCTCAGGAAGAAGTTGAAATTCTTGAACCCGCACCATTCGCTCTGGAACAGGCTGGCCAGGAAGCCCTTGCCGGGGATCAGCTTGAAGTCCTTGAAGGAAATGATCAAGCCGAACATGGGCAGGTAGCAGAACACGGCAAACCAGATGGTGGCAGGCAGACCGAGCAGGGTCAGTTCAGTGTCGTCACGGGACCAGTGCTTGCGCTTGCGCCGTGGCTCGGCGGAACTTACGGTCTTCTCCTTATTCATGTGGGACGCTCCTTTCGATGAATTGCGCCGGCTTTCGATTGTATCATCGTTAACACGAGTTAACATGTTAAGGCGACGCTCTTTCGTTTGTTAACTCAATATTAACAGTCTGCCAGGCCTTTGTCAACCGTCAAACTGCACAAGTTTCAAGACTTTTTGTTGACGTTGTAATTTTTTTGTGACATTTTCCAAAAAACGGGAAAACTGTCTCATCGAAGGAGAAAATGGAGGTTAACTAATGTTAACAAATGTATTGCCTTTTGCCGGGCGGCGGAGTATACTGTATACATAGATAAGAAAACAGATGGAGTGTGCCACCATGTGTAAACCAACCATGCAGGATATCGCGGACGCCTTGTCAACCTCGCGCGTTTCGGTGTGGAAGGCGCTGAACAACCGCCCCGGTGTTTCGGATGCGCTGCGCCAGCAGATCCAGGAAAAAGCACGTGAGATGGGTTATTTGCAGCAACCCGCCACGGCGCCGGCCGCGGAAAATCCCCACGGCCGCAACGTGGCGGTGGTGGTCTGCCGGCCGGAATCCTCGTTGTTCTGGATGCAGATCATCCATCAGATCGCCAAGGATTTGTCCTCGCAGAACGTTAACTTAATGTATACCTATTTACCTACCTCCTATAAAGAGGGGTATACGCTGCCCACCAGCCTGACGGACGGCTCGGTGGAAGGGATCATCGTGCTGAACGTGTATGCGGAGCCTGTTTTGCGGATGCTGGCCGACCTGCCGCTGCCCAAAGTCTACCTGGATACCATCCCCACCATGCCCTTTGACAGTTTACACGGGGATCTTTTGTTGATCGAAGGCCGCACCCCCATCCGGGAAATTACCGGGCGTCTGCTGGACCGCGGGCACACCAAACTGGGCTTTTTGGGGGACGTATACTACGCCCAGACCAACACCGACCGTTACCAGGGCTTCCTGGAAGCCTATGCCCAGCGGGGCCTGACCCCCGACCCGACTCTCTCCCTTACCGGTGCGCTGGGTCTGCGCACCCATTACGAGGAGATCAGCTATTTTCTGGAACATCTGGGCACCCGGCCGGACGGCTTTGTCTGCGTCAGTGACTATATCGCCCATTTTATCCAGCGTTACTTTGAGGAACACGGCATAGACCCGGAGGGCCGCATTGCGCTGACCGGTTTCGACAACAACGCCGAATACCTCAACGTTGCGGAACGCATCACCACGGTGGACGTGCGCCCCAAGACCCTGGGGGCCCGGCTGGCCAGCAAGATTTTGTTCCTGCTGGAGCATCCCGGTCTGGCCCAGGAGGTCAGCTATGTTTCTTCCGACGTGATCTACCGCGGCCTGCTGGCAGGCCACGGGGGAAAATGACCCCTCAGCGGTTGATCTCGATCAGGAACCGGCTGCTGCCGGCAGGGTAGTAGCTCTCGGTGTATTCAATGCATTGCCCGGCCCCGGTGCGCCCGGTGGAGGTAATAAAGATAGTGGGCTCAAAAGGGCTGATCTCCAGCCGGGCCGCCACCTCGGCGGGCGGGGGCACCACTTCCAGCTGGCGGCTGGCATGGCGCACCTCCAGCCCGCGGCTGGCCAGTACATCATAAAAGGAAAGATCGGTAAAATCCAGTTCCGCCATATCGGGAAACAGTTTGTGGGGCACATACAGCGTGGTGTACAGCACCGGCGCATTGTTGTGGTACCCTTCCAGATGGCGCAGCCGCACCAGCCGGGTCACTTTGGCCCCGGCGGGCAGCTCCAGCGCCCGGGCCACCGCTTCGGGGGCGCGTTCCAGGGCTATGTCCAGCACACGGGTGCGCATGGTGCGGTGGTTGCGCTCGCTCTCGGCGCGGTAGCCGGTAATAAAACTGGTGGATTCGTGGGTGACTTTGGGCTCGGTGACAAAGGTCCCCTTGCCCTTGATCCGCAGCAGGCAGCCTTCCCGGGCCAGCGTGTCCAGCGCCTGGCGCAGGGTGGGGCGGCTGACACCCAGCAGGGTGCACAGCTCGTTCTCGGTGGGGATCTGGCTGCCCACGGGATATTCGCCGGACTGTATGCGGCTGCGGATATAATCCGCGGCCTGTTCGTGTAGTGCTTTTGCCATCAGAAGGCCTCCTTCCGGGTGGCATGCGCCGCCTCAGTTGCGCACGCAGGCCACGATCATTTTTACTTCGGCACCGTCGGGTGCTTCAATGCGGTAATCGCCCGCCGCCTGGGGCAGGATGCAGGTTTCGGCATAGTGCAGTTCAAAGGGGGCAAAGGCGCCGTCCGTGCTGACCAGCCGGGCGCGGGCACCGTCCACCAGGTTCAGCACATGGACGCTGCCGTTGCGCGCTACCGTCACCGACGATGCGGTGGTGTAGCGGAAAGTATCGATGAATTCCCGCTCATGCAGGCCGGTGCGTTCCACCAGGGCGTTTTCGTCCTGATGCACCACGGTGGTCTGGCCTACCAGATTCTCGTGTACCCACTTGGTATCCCGGTCCCACTGGATGTTGGCCATGCCGTGATCCAGATGGATGGGGCGGGGCTTGCCGTCCAGGTCCAGACGTCCCCAGTCCCACAGCTTGAAGGTAAAGATGTAGGGCGTGGCGCTGATCTCCAGCACCATGGTGCCGGCGCCGGAGCAATGGGTGGTACCGGCGGGGATCAGGATGTGGTCGTGCTTTTTTACCGGGATATGGTTGATGTATTTCTCGGCAGGGAACGGTGCTTCCCCGGCCTGGGCACGGCGCAGGTCCGCTTCCATGGCGGCGGGGTCCACCCCTTCCCGCACACCCAGCCAGACCGAGGAACCTTCCTGGGCGTCCAGGATGTAGTAGCTCTCGTCCTGGGTGTAATGCATGTTGAAATTCTGCTGGATGTACTCGGTCAGCGGGTGGACCTGCAGGGAGAGGTTCTGCCCGTTGATGGTGTCCAGCATATCAAACCGGATGGGGAATTCCTTGCCGAAACGGGCATGGACGCGGTCGCCCAGCAGGGCCCGGGGCTGCTGCAAAACCAGGTTCAGCGCCGGGGTCTGGATCAGGTGCCCGCCAAAATCCAGCAGCAGGCTGTTTTCTTCGGGTACGCCGTCAAAACTCCAGGCATAGTTGCTGCCGTTTTCCGGCAGTTCAAAATGGTCCTTCATCCAGTTGCCGCCCCAGACGCCCGGGTCAAAGTAGGGCACCATCCGGAAGGGACGCTGCGCCGTCTGACGCAGGGCTTCCCGGTAGGCGGCGCCGTCCACCATGGCGGGGCTGCCCTGGGTGGTCATGTCCAGGTAAAAGTCCATGGTGTTTAGCAGATGATCTTTTTCCCGGTCGGCCCAGCGCCACTCGGCAAAAAAGCCGCGCTTGTACTTTTTCAGCTTGGGCAGGTCGGTCTGGGCGGTGCGCCAGTTGGTCATGCCGCGGCGATACCGCAGCTGGATCTCCCACCGGGTAATGTCCGCCACCACCTGCACGTCGCCGGGGTGCACCAGTGTGGCACCCACGCCGTACACCAGCACAAGGCCTTCGGCAACCGCATCAATGCGCTGCCGGGCTTCCTCGATTTTGGTCTCGTAGAAGAAATCCCGCAGCCGCCGCACCGTCATGATGCCGAACACAGGGTCCTGGGGCAGCAGATCGCGCTCCAGGGCGGTATCCAGCTTTTCCGGCTCAAAGGCCAGGTCATCGCTGTGGATCACCAGGGCGGGGTGCAGGGCAGCCAGCCCGTCCAGCAGTTCCTGCTGGTCCACGCCGGGGTAGCACTCGATGCTGAGCACGCATTTCCCGGTGCCGCAGGCATCGCCCAGGGCCCGGGCAATGGCACCGGCCCCTTCATACACCCGGGCGTCGGGGCAGCATACGTCCACCCGGGGGAACATTACATAGCGGCCGATCTTTTCTTCACACATACCAATGGCGCCTCCTTGCCGTTGTTGTAGCTACAGCATAGGAGATAAAACGGGATTTGTCAATACATTTTCGATAAAAATTAAAATAAATCGTCAAAATGTATTTACAAATACGACGGGCACCGCTATACTGGAAGCAACAAATCTGCGGAAAGAAGGTACCCATGATGGATGCTCCTTACCTTTGCCTTGATGTGGGCGGCACCGAAATCAAGGGCGCGGCTGTCAGCCAGGGCCGTGTGCTTACGCCGCTGCGCCATTTCCCGGCTCGCTCGGGAGAAGACCGGGAAACATTGCTGGTCCATTTTGCGGCGGTTTTCCGCCAGCTGGATGAGGAAGCGGGTCATCCGCCCCGGTTGGGCGGGCTGCGGCTGGCCTTCCCCGGTCCCTTTGACTACCCGGCGGGCATCTGCCTGCTGCAGGGGCTGGATAAATACGATGCGCTGTACGGTGTAAGCCTGCGGGCGGAACTGTTTGCCCGCCTGCGGGACCGGCTGGAGGACCCGGAACAGATCCGCTTTACCAACGATGTGGCGGCCTTCGGCCTGGGCGAGATCCATTACGGCGATGCCCGGGGCAGCGCCCGTTCCCTGTCGGTATGCATCGGTACCGGCTGCGGCAGTGCCTTTGGTCTGGGGGACGGTTTGGCGCCGGAAGGCACCCCCGCCGTGCCCCCGCGGGGAGAAATTTACCCCACCCCGTTCCTGGGCAAGTGCATTGACGATATGATCTCCAAGCGGGGCCTGATGGCCCTGACCGAAGAACGGCTGGGCACGCCTATGGAAGGCGCGGAACTGGCCCGTCGGGTGCAGGAAGGCGACCGGGCGGCAGCCGCCTGCTTTGCGGAGTTCGGCACCCGGCTGAAAGAGGCCCTGGAACCCTTTCTGCGGGGGTACCGGCCGGATTGCCTTTGCCTGGGCGGGCAGATCACCCGCAGCTTTGGGCTGTTCGGGGACCCGCTGCGGCAGCTTTGCGAGGAACTGGGCGTTGTGGTGTACGTAGCGGCCGATACCTCAGTGCTGGCCATGCAGGGACTGTGCACGCTGTAAGGCGGCAGTGAAATTTGTTCCGCATCCGGGAATGCCTTTGCCGGGTGTTTCTGCCTGTTATAACAAAAGCCCCCGGCCATCATGGCCGGGGGTTTTTTGCATAGAAACGGGTTTTCACACACCCACGTTGCCGCTGTTCACACCGGCGGCTGCGCCACCCAGGGGCAGCCACTCCACCACCTGGCGGATCTGGCTGTCCCAGAAATCCCACTCGTGGTCGCCGGGGGCTTCCCGGTAGGTCACGGCAAAATGCCGCGCTTCCAGGTCATGGGCCAGGGCACGGTTTACCGGCAGCAGGTGGTCGCTCTGGCCACAGGCCAGGTAGATTTTCGGTTTGTCCGGGACGTCGGCCAGCCGGTCAGCCAGGTACAAAAGGTCCTTGTCGCTGCCGGGGATCTGCGCCACCGGGCCAAAGAGGGCTTCGATGTAGGGTTTGCCCTGAAAGAACACCGGCGCATCGTCGGTATACTGGTCCAGGGTGGCCACCACGTTGGCGGTGGAAAGCGCCGCAATGGCCCCGAAGGTTTCGTGGTATTTCAGGCCGTTGCGCAGCGCGCCGTAGCCGCCCATGGAAAGCCCGCCGATGAAGGTATCCTCCCGTTTGCGGGAGAGCGGGAACATCCGGCGGGTGATCTCCACCAGTTCCCGGCCGATGAATTCGCCGTACAAATCCCGGGAAGCGGGCTGGTCTACATAAAAACGGTTGTCGCCGGAGGGCATCACCACCGCCAGATCGTGTTCTTCAGCCCAGCGCTGGATGCGGGTGCCGCTGACCCAGTCGGTATAGTTGCCAAAGATGCCGTGCAGCAGGTAGAGGGTGGGGTACTGGCGTTCCGGGAGGGGCTGACCGGGAACGGTAAACTTATCCACCGGCAGCACCACCTGCAGCGGCACGGTGCGCATCAGCGTCTGGGATACAAAATTCACTTGGATCAAGGCCATAAAGGGTTCTCCTTTCCCGCAGGGCGGTGTTTTTCTTCATTATAGCGGGCAGCGGCCGGTTGTGCAAACAAAAAAGCACCGGGCCGTCGGGCCCGGTGCGGGAAATTTCGGCGGTCTGCGCCGTTGTTCGGGACCTTGTCAAACCGCGTCAGGAAGGTGATCACGGTGACCACAGCGGCCAGAATGTCGCTGACCGGTTCCGCCAGAAAAACGGCGAACACCGGGTCGGGCAGCAGGTGGGGCAGCAGGAAGATCAACGGGATCAGCAGGATCAGTTTGCGCAGGCAGGCCAGCAGCAGGCTGATTTTGGCCTGGCCCAGCGCCACAAAACTTTGCTGGCAGGACACCTGGAACCCGGTGGAGAAGATACCCAGCATGTAGATGCGCATGGCCCAGACGGTGTAATCCACCAGGGCGGGGTCGTTGTTGAAAATCCGTACAAACGCCTCCGGCAGCAGCATGACCAGCGCCCAGAAGGCCACGGCGTAGCCCACGCAGGTAAAGAACTGGCAGCGGAACGCCTGGCGTACCCGGTCCCGGTGCCCGGCGCCGAAGTTGAAGCTGATGAGGGGCTGCCCGCCCTGGCATACGCCGGAAATGGGCATGGAGATCAGCTGGCTGACGCTGGTGATGATGGTCATGGCACCCACGGCAATGTCGCCGCCGTAGCGGGAGAGGCTGGCGTTGAAACTGATGTTCAGCACGCTCTCGGTGGCCAGCATGACAAAGGAGGAAACACCCAGCGCCAGGCAGGGCAGAATGATCCGGGGCTGTACCCGCAGGTTGGCAAGCCGCAGTTTGAGGATGCTGCGTTTGCCGGTGAGGAAGCGCAGCACCCACACGGTGCTGACGCCCTGGCTGGCCACGGTGGCGATGGCGGCGCCCCGCACCCCCATGTTGAAGCCGAAGATGAGGATGGGGTCCAGCACAATGTTGCATACCGCACCGATGACGGTGGTCAGCATGCTGAATTTGGCAAAGCCCTGGGTGGTCACAAAGGGGTTCATGCCCATGACCAGCAGTACGAACAGGCTGCCCAGCACATAGATGCGGGTGTAGGCCAAAGCGTAGGGCAGGGTGACGCTGCTGGCGCCGAACCAGGTCAGCAGCTGCGGGGCGGCGGTGTAAAAACCGATGGTCAGCATCACGGCCAGCCCCACCAGTACCGAGAAACAGTTGCCCATGATGCGCTCGGCCTGGCGGTTGTCCTGCTGGCCCATGGCGATGGCGGCACGGGGGGCGCCGCCGGCACCGCACAGCATGGCAAAGGCGTTGAGCAGCATCAGGATGGGCATGCACAGGCCCACGCCGGTCAGGGCGGCCCCCGCTTGGTTATATGCGGTCAGATCAGCCTTCGGTCACAATAAAGGTGCAGCTCAGGGCCGGCAGGGTCAGGGTGCCTTCTGCCGCCACGGGGTCCATGGCGGGCAGGGCGTAGCCTTCGCCCAGGGTCAGCGCTTTGCCGTTGCACTGCATCACCGAGGCACGGGGCGTTTCGGCGGTCAGCTGGTAAATCTCCGCCTTGCCGGGCAGTTCCACGGTGGTGGTCTCGGTCATCGAGTTGTTGATGACCAGGTAGGCCTTGCCGGGCTTGCCGTCGCGGCGGGAGTGAGCGTACACGTGGGCGCCTTCGCGGATGGGCTCGGCCGCATCGTAGACGGTGGTGCCCATCAGGCGGTTCCACAGCACCACGGCGAAGAAGTTGGGCCGCGGGTCAAAGACTTCCGGCTTCAGGTAGCCGTAGTCGCTGGAAGCCAGCGTGTTGTGGAAGATGATGCCGTCGGTCACGGCGGAGAAGCCGCCCAGCTCGTTCAGGGTGCGCAGCACATCCAGGTAGGTGGAAGCCCAGGTGTCGCCGCCGCCGCCCGCATCGCCGGACTCGGTGACCCACATCTGGCCGCCGGGCACGTAACGGTCACGCAGCGGTGCGTTGGAGCGGGCCATGCCGGGGGCAACCGCCAGGTATTCCTCGGTGTGGGCTTTTTCGGGGGACCAGTGAGCCATGGGCATGATGGACTGCAGACGTTCCGACACGCCGTTGTAGTAGTGGTAGCTGTACACTTCCATGGGCTCGGTGGCGCCGTCCATCAACTCGTCGGTGGAAACGGAAGGCATCACATCGGCAATGCCGCCGCCCAGGGCGTTGTCGCCGTCCTCGCCAATGATGCCCACCGTGCTGCAGGGGCCAACGGCCAGGCAGCCGGGGTAGTTCTCGTGCAGCCAGCGGTTGAACAGGTCCTGGTCACGCACAAAGTTGGCGGCGGTGTAGCCTTCGGGGGCGCCGCTCATGGCCAGCATGTTGGGCTCGTTCATGAACTCGGCGGCATCGATGGGCACACCGTACTCTTTGCTCAGGGCAAAAATCTGCTCGGCCTGGCTGGGGTTCCAGGGCTCATCGGCACTGTGCAGACCGGCGCAGTTGGCCACCGAGATCATCAGCTTGGCGCCGATGTCGCGGCAGAAGTCCAGCACGCCCAGCCACTGGTCGCGGGTCAGCACGTTCTGGTAGCCTTCGGGGGACTTGCCGCCCATCTTGCCGTCAAAGTCGTAGTAGGTCTTGGTGGACCAGGTGCCGGAAACACGCACCCAGGCGGGGCCGATGTCCTTGGCCAGCTTGCGCAGCTTCTCGCTTTTCAGGTCGATGGGCGGGTAGAACTGCATCAGCGCGGCCATGGCGGTGTGGTTGGCCAGGGAGCCGACGGGGCCTTCGAAGGGCTTGGTGCCGGCGATCTCCTCGGGGGAGTAGGCCTTCCAGAAGGTGCCGCCGGTGACCTCGGTCATTTCCACGTTGTAGGAAACCAGGAGCTCATCCACGGTGCGCAGCTGGCGCAGGGTGTCGGGTGACAGTTTGATAAACTCTGCCATGATGGAATCTCCTTTATGTTTGTTTTCTTTACACAGGGGATCAATACTGCAGGCCGAAGCCGTATTCATAGTAGTTGCCGGCGGCGTCGCGGTAGGCGTAGGCCTTGCCGTTCTCGTCCTTGAGGGAATCCGGCATATACTGGTCTTTGTCGAAGCCGGGCACGTCGTTGGGGCTGATGCAGACGCCTTCGGCGTTCACGGCCAGCACATCGTCGCCGCGGGGCATGGTCAGGGGCAGCTTGCCCACCGGGGCAAAACGGCCCAGCATCACGTCCAGGGTGGCTTCGGGGTAGGTGTCGAAACCGGCGGTCAGGGCGTCGCTCAGGCTTTCCAGGCTGCCGGGCTGCCAGGCCAGTGTCACGTTCAGGTTGGAGATGACCTTGCCGCCGTGGGCATGAACGGCCGCGGCGATCTCCGCAATGCGGCCCATGCCGGTGACGGTGGTTTCCTCGTGGGTCTCGGCAACGGGACGGCCGTCCTCATCCACATTGTGCACGGTCTTGCCTTCGCACAGGTCCAGCTCCAGATAGCCGGGGGTGGCGTTGAAGTAGGCACCGGACTGCGGGGTGAGGAAGAGCAGGGCGTAGTCGGCTTCAGCCGGGTCTTCGGTCAGGGTCACGCCCTCCAGCAGGCCGCGCAGCTTGGCGGTGGACTGCTCCGAAAGACGGGTGTCTTTGTGGAAGGCCTCGGCGTAGACTTTCTTGCCGGCCAGTTTGTCGGCGGTAAGGGGCAGGGTGCCGTCATTTTTCAGCAGCACCACGCTCTCCCGGTGGACCTTGGCGGCTTCGTCCCAGTCGGCCTGGCGGGCCACCATGGCCTCGGCTTCCTCGGGGTCACGGTAGGGGTCGTCCACCATGCCGATCTCAAACATTTCGGTCAGGGTGCGGCTCACGGCGCGGTCCAAGGCTTCGTCGGTCAGCACCAGCTGGTCGGCGGTAAAGCCTTCCGGCACGGGGTGGGTCTCGTAGTAGCCGTTGTGGGCGCGCTCTTGGCGGCCGCAGGCTTGGAGTAGTAGGGCATGATGGAGGAGGTGCCGCAGTCCACCGCGACCTGGAAGGGCGGCAGGTGGTAGTTCTCCAGGCTGCCCTCGGTGGCGTAGACGTTCCACTGGCCGGCGGCATAGTGGGGGTCAAAGCCGTTTTCACGGGCGCCGCCGCCGGGAAAGTGCTTGGTGGTCACAGCCACGCCGTCCTTGGCCACGCCCTTGGGCTTGCCCTGGATGCCGGGGATCAGGTGCCGCATGATCTCACAGATCAGCTTGGGGTCCTCGCCAAAGGTGCCGTAGGTGCGCTGCCAGCGGGGATCGGTGACGGTATCGGCCATATACATGTAGCCTTTGCGCATGCCGCAGGCGTTCCATTCCCGGCGGACGGTATCGGCAAATTTGTCGATGATGTCGATGCGGCCGGTGCCCTTGACGGCGGCGGCAATGCCCAGGGTGCCGGGCCAGGTGGCCAGCACGCCGAAGGCGTCGTTCATGCCGAAGACGATCTCGCCGTTCTCGTTGCGGGAGTTGGAGGTGGCCGACATGGGAATGTAGTGGTCACATTCCTCGCAGACGGCGTTGACCTGGTTGATCCAGTCGGCCAGGTCGGTGGGGGTGGCGTTGGCACGCAGGATCACATGGCGGTAGAAAGCATCTTTCAGCATCTGGGTGGTGCCGATGATGTGCTGTTTGCCGAAGATGGTCTCGGTATCGCACTCGGTCTCGTCCAGGATGCCGGTTTCGTCGTAGACGGGGTTTTCCACCTTGACGGCCATGGGGCCGGTGGCCGGGTACTTGGCCATGCGCCAGTCGGCCACAAACAGCTGGGCGATCTTCTCATGCACCGAAAGCTGTTTGACGTAGGCGGCCGCACGCCCGGCGGCAGGGCGGCGCCAGTCGTTGACGGTGCTGACGGTACCGCTGCCGTCAATATCCTTGAAGGTCAGACCGTCCTGGTTGAGCAGCGCGCGGCTGACGGTGCTGACGGCGGCGCCGTCCTGGTTCTGGACGCGGTGGAAACGGCGGGAGGCTTTTTCTGCCATGGCTCTTCTAATCTTCCTTTCTTTGTAAAAATAGCGGGCAAACCAAAGCCCCGGCGAGGGAGCCGAAGTTCCCCCGCCGGCGGCGGATTAACCCTTGTAGTCGATGGGCAGCGAGGTCCAGCGGGCGCGGAAATGGAAGGCCGCGTCCTTGGGCTGGCGCTGGCGGGTGAAGATGCCCTTCTTGTTGCCGTTGGCACGCATGATGCCCTCGGTCGTCTGGAAGTCGGCAAAGTTCCAAACCAGCTCGCCCTGTACGAAGTCGTAGCTGTCGAATACGCGATGGTTCATATCAAGGTATTCGTTCTGGTATTCCTGGCTCCACATCACGCTGGGCAGCTTGTGCTCGGAAGGCAGCGTGTCGGCGCCGTACTCGGTAAAGATCATGGGGCGGCCGTTGAGCACCTTGGCCCAGCCGTCCATCTCCTTGCGGAAGGCGGCCTCGGCGTCCACCATGCCGTAACCGCCCATCACGTACCAGCCGTAGTAGCGGTTCAGGCTGATGAAGTCGGCAAACTGCTGGCCCTTGCTGTTGTGGGGCAGGCTTATCATAACGATGGCGTAGGTGCGCGGGCGCTTCTGGACGTCCAGCTCATGGGCCAGGTCAAACAGCGGCTTGAAGTAGGCCTCGGTGCCTTCGCTGGTGCACTGGGGTTCGTTCAGGATGCTCCAGGCAATGACCGAAGCATGGTTCTTGTCGCGGGTGATCATCTCGGTCAGGGCCTGCTTGTGGTTTTCCAGCAGCTTCGGGGTGGTTTCCTTCTCAAAGTAACCCACCGGCTTGCCGGTGCCCTGGTTGGCGGCCAGGAAGTTCATGGTGCTTTCCATAAAGCCGACGGCGGGCACTTCGTCAATGATCAGGAAGCCTTCCTCATCGGCCATCTGGTACAGTTCTTCGGCGTAGGGGTAGTGGCTGGTACGGAAGCAGTTGGCGCCGATCCACTTCATGCACTCATAGTCGCGCTTGACGGTGACCAGGTCCAGGCCGCGGCCGCGCAGGTCGGCATCCTCATGCTTGCCGAAGCCGCGCAGATAGACGGACTTGCCGTTGAGCAGGAACTTGCCGTCCTTGACCTCGAAGGTGCGGATGCCGATCTTCTCGAAGTACTCGTCCACCACGGCGGTGCCGTCCACGATGCGCACCACGAAGGTGTACAGGTAAGAGGCGTGGACGTTCCACAGGTGGGCGTTGGCAATGTGCAGGGTGCCGGTCTTGCCGGTGCACTCGGCCACCTTGTTGCGGTCGGCATCGTACACTTCCACGATGCAGTCATGCTCGCCGTTGGTCTTGACGGTGTAATCCACCTCGGCGTCGGCGCCGCACAGGCGATGGTTCACGGTGAAGTCCATGACCTGCTCACGGGGCAGGCAGAGCAGCTTCACGGGGCGCTGCAGGCCGGCGTAGTTGTAGAAGTCGAAGTAGGGGGCGGCCATCTTTTTGCCGTTGGAAAGCACCGCGGTCTTGCCGGCGGGCAGCATGTACTCGTTCAATTCGTTGCTGACGAGGACGGCCAGTTTGTTATACTGGTTATAGCGCACGATCTCGGCAATGTCGGCGTTGAAGGGCAGGAAACCGCCTTCGTGGCTGGTAACTTCCACGCCGTTCACAAAGACGCGGGCGCGGTGGGTGGCGGAGCCGAAGCGGATGGCCACGTCGCAGCCGTTCCACTCGCCGGGCACGAAGAAGTCGGTCTCGTACCAGAAGTCGCCGCAGTACTCACGGCTCTCCTTGTCGGTGAACAGATCGCAGAAAGCGGAAGGGACCGGCATCAGCACGGGGGCGGGCAGGCCGTTGGCCCAGCCGGAATCCACACCGGTGCTCTCGGGGTCAAACTGGAACTTCCACATGCCGTCCAGGCTGACGACACGGCGGGAAGCGGACGCTACGGGGGTACAGCAAAGAATTTTCCATAGTACGTTACCTCCTGTATAAAAAGCGGATATGTGGCCGGGACTGCATACGCCCGGACTGTTTTGATGCTATTATTATCCCACAAAATTACACTGAACGGTTAGTACAATTTTTGGCTAAAACCGGAATATCCTTTCTTTCGGTGTTTTTCCACAGGCAGCAAAAGGGGTGTTTACCTATTTATATAGAACAGCGGTTTTGACGCATTTTGCACCGGCAAAAGCCGGAACCGGCCCGAATGTGAGCCATAGTAACAGTTTTTGTCTCCATTGGCAGCAAAATTTGTAAAACCCGTAAAAAATCCGGAATGACCATAAAATATTCCTCACCGCAAAATTGTGAATTCGTTCATAATATAGACATAAAATGCACGGGCCGCGCGGCAGGAGAGGCAACCACCGTCCACGGCACAACGTAAAGGTAAGGAGAAAACGAAATGGCAAAAATTCGAACATTACCGGACAAGTTCTATGACAAAGACTACGAGAACAACGGTATCCATCGCGTTCCGTTGTGGCGCATCGGCTGCTTTGCGCTGAACAACACGGCCACCAACCTCTACATGTTCATGCTGATGTACCTCAGCTACTACCTGATGGGCTTCGTCGGCGTCGGCATGGTCGTGGCGTCCAGCTTCTCGGCGGTCATCGGTTCCGTGGGCGGCATCATCACCAACCTGGCGCTGGGCGCCCTGTGGCTGTTCGGTGACCCCACCACCATGACCTCCAACCCCGCCACCGGTGCTTTCCACTGGGGCTACTTCCTGATCCTGCACCTGGTGCTCACCATCATCCAGGGCGGTTTCCAGGGCATTTCCGGCAACATCGTTATCCCCATGACCGCCGACTGCGCCGACTACGAAGTATACCGTACCGGCCGTTACGTTCCCGGCCTGATGGGCACCCTGTTCAGCTTCGTGGATAAGATCATCTCTTCTCTGGCTCCCATGATCGCCGGTCTGGTCTTTGCCGCCTGCGGCTTCACCGATCACAACCCTGTTATGGGTGACGTCGCTACCCCGCAGCTGCGTCTGGGCGTTGTCTTCCTGGCTTACGGCATCATCATCCTGGGCCTGATCTGCAACCTGATCGCCATGAAGTTCTACCCCCTGACCAAGGAAAAGATGGCTGAACTGCAGAACGAGATCGTTGCCATCAAGGAAAGAACCATGGCTGAAAACCAGGCCTGATTTTCCTTCCAACACTGCATATCGTAAATTCCGTGTGGCCCTGCGCAGCGGTGCAGGGCCGCTTTTTTGACAGAACCGGCTGTGCCTTGCGGGGCCGGCCTATGAGGTGTTGAGCATTGAGCAGAAAGACCCGTGACCCCGAAATGTCCAAAGAGAAAAAGCAGGCGGAACAGCAGCCTTCCATCACGGACTTTGCCATGGCGGAGGACCAGCTGGCCCACCTGCGGGAAGCCCAGGGCGAAACCGACGAAAAGCACCACAATCCGCTGTGGCGCCTGATCGACCGGGCGCTGCGCTACCGGGAAGAACGCATCAAACAGCCGGTACGCAAAAAGACCTACCTGTGGTTGTGCCTGCTGGGGGCGTTCGGCGCGCACCGCTTTTATGCCAAGCAGTGGATCACCGCGGTGATTTATCTGCTTACCTGCTGGACCGGGTTCTCTTTTGCCATGACCATCATCGACTTCATGATCGTGGTGCCGATGAAGGCGGACGAGAACGGCGTGATCTACCTGTAAAAGAACTGTGCCGGCCCTGGCCGTGCAGAAAGGCAGGCTTTTGTGGAGCAATTCTTTCATGTTCTGTTTAATACCGGTCACGAAACACCGAACCTTACGGTTTTGGTCGTGCTGATCGTACTGGCATTGGTGCTGCCGCCGCTGATCAATTCGGTGGGGCGCAAACGTGCCGGGAACCCCAAGCGCAAAAACGACAAAAAGACCAAGTGACGGCGTGCATCGCGGCACAAACCGGCCGGGCTTTTGCGGCCCGGCTTTTTGGGCAAGTGTACGTCTGGTCGTCAAAAACTCTGCACCGGCAAACGTTTTTTAACGGTTGCCGGTATTGTGGTACAAAGGAGGTTTTTCCTTATGCAGGTCGATCTGCTGCAAACGATCCGAAAACTGATGGCCACACACGACCTCCAGCTGACGCTGGTGACGCCCCCCTTTCGAGGGATTGGAAAACTTCGACTACGGGCTGCGCAACGCACTGGACCCCGTGTTTGACTGGCAGGACTTCGGCCGTATTCTGGTGGATTCGGTGCCGGAAAACACCCTGCTGTTTACAAAGGATGTGTTTGAACTGCACTATGCCCTGTTCCGTTTGCCGGATACCCGGGACCAGGTGTGTGTGATCGGCCCCTGGACCATGGGGCAGCGCAGCCAGGCGCAGATCGACTATACGGAACGGATGATGGGCAAACAGGCTTCCAGTGCGGTACAGGAGTACTATAACGGTGTGCGCAGCATAGATGCAGCCTGGCTGGCGCCCACCATTTCCACGCTGGTATCCATGGCCTTCCCGGAGGATGACTTCCGCGTTCAGGAAATGCGGGAGTTCCTGCCCATGAATTTCAGCCCCGATACCCGCTATTTCAACGAGCCGGCCTTTGAGCAGGAACTGCCGGCCAGCATGCTGGAACAGCGCTATGCCGCCGAAGGCCGCCTGCTGGAGGCGGTCAGCCGCGGCGACACCGAAGCAGCCCTGCAGGCCATGAACGTGATGGGGCGCTTCCGGATTCAGGGCCGTTTTTCCGATACACCCTATCAGGTCAAGACGCTGCTCACCGTCATGAACACCCTGTTTCGCAAAGCCATCGAGCGCAGCATGGTCCACCCCTACTATATTGATGAGATCTCCACCCGGTATGCCCGCCGTATCGAGAACGCCTCCATGGAGGAACAACCGGCCATTATCGGGTCTATGGTGCGGGAATACTGCGCCTATGTGCGCAAATACTCCCTGAAAGAATACTCCCCGCTGGTGCAGAAGATCATCAACCGCATCAACCTCAATCTCAGCTCGGAGCTTTCCCTCAAATCGCTGGCGGCCATGTGCTTATCAGCCCCAGCTATCTGTCCAACCTGTTCAAGCGGGAAACCGGCACCACCCTCATTGACTATATCAACACCCAGTAGGTCCAGCGCGCGGCGCACCTGCTGGCAACCACCAAGCTCAGCGTGGCTTCGGTGGCCGAACGGGTGGGCATCCTGGATGTGAACTATTTCGCCAAACTGTTCAAAAAGGCCCTGGGCCAGACCCCGACCCAGTACCGCCGCAATCACCCCCAGCCCCGGTGATTGTGCCTGCATAAAAATGCCGAAAGGGGGCCGCTGTGCAGAGCGGCCCCCCTTTGTGCTGCCTTTCCATAGGAAAAACAACAGCCCGGAACCAACGGTTCCGGGCTGTTGCGTATGGGTTTTACAAGGACGATCAACCGAACACCTGGCCGCACAGGCGGCAGGCGGTGGGGGTGGCGGCCAGGCCGCCCTCGGCGGTTTCTTTCAGGGCGGGACTCATGGAATTGCCCACCCGGCGCATGGCCACAATGACCTCGTCGGCGGGAATCCGGCTGCCAATACCCGCCAAAGCCAGTTCGGCGGCCATAAAGGCGATGGAAGCCCCGGCGGCGTTGCGCTTGATGCAGGGAATCTCCACCAGACCGGCCACCGGGTCGCACACCAGGCCCAGCTGGCATTTCAGGGCAATGGCCACCGCGTCATCCAGCATCTGCGGGGTGCCGCCGGCCAGTTCCACCAAAGCGGCGGCGGCCATGGCGGCCGCGCTGCCGCATTCCGCCTGGCACCCGCCCTGGGCACCGGCCAGGCAGGCATTCTCGGCAATGACCATGCCCACGGCGCTGGCGGTGAACAGGCTCATGACGCAGGCGTGTTCGTCGGCGCCCTGTTCCTGCATGGTCAGCAGCACCGCGGGCAGAATACCGCAACTTCCCGCGGTGGGGGCGGCCACAATGCGGCCCATGGCGGCGTTCAGCTCACTGACCGCCAAAGCCCGGTACAACGCCCCGCCCAGCACCGGGCCGGTCAGGTTTTTTCCTTCCTCCACCCGGCGGCGCATTTTGCAGGCGTCGCCGCCGGTCAGCCCGCTGGCGGACCGCAGGTCCGGCTGGCAGCCCGGTTCAATGCAGGCGGCCATGACCTGGAAATTCTCCTTCATGCGGGCATAAACTTCCTCTTCGGTCTGTTCCAGCTGGGCAGCCTGCTGGCGCAGTACCAGCGCGGAAAGGGGCTGTCCGGCGGTTTCGGCGGCGGCTACCAGCCCCGCCAGGGAATGATAATTCAGTTCTTCCGGCATCGTTTTGCTCCTTTGTTATTGGGGCAGCAGGGTGACGCAGAGCATCACGTCCGGCAGCTGCCGCACACGGCAGGCCAGGGCTTCGTCCAGACCGCCGTCCATCTCGATGGTCATCACCGCCACGCCGCCTTTCTGGCGGCGGGACAGGGAAAAGTTGCAGATGTTCACGCCGCGGTCGGCCAGCAGGTCGGTGACTTCGGCAATGACGCCGGGGCGGTCCCGGTGCTGTACGATCAGGCTGGGGTGCTGGCCGCTGATGTGTACCGGCATTCCGTTGATGGCGTCGATCACAATGTTGCCGCCGCCGATGCTGGAACCCCGCACCGTCAGGGTGCCGCCGCTGCGGCCGGTCAGGGTCAGCACGGCGGTGTTGGGGTGGGCTTCGGGCAGCTCGCCGGTGGTCAGGGCAATCTCCAGCCCCTGTTCCCGGGCCAGCCGGGGCGAAAACCGCAGCCGGGGATCATCGGGAGCCATGCCCAGAATACCGGCGATCAGCGCTTTGTCGGTGCCGTGGCCTTTGTAAGTCTTGGCAAAACTGCCGTACAGTTCGATCCGGGCGGCTACCGGCTCGTCCTGCAAAAGCTGCCGTGCAATGCGGCCGATCCGGGCGGCGCCTGCCGTGTGGCTGCTGGAAGGGCCGATCATCACCGGCCCGATAATATCAAATACATTCATAGGTGTTGTCTCCGTCCGTACACATCCCGGCAAAAAAGCCGGGTTACAAAAAATTGTAACACAGCCGGCGTACAAAAACAACCGGCCCGGGGCCTGCGGTTGGCCGGTGAGAAAAAAATGTGCTATACTTATTCTGAATCTGTGTTTTGGATAGGAAAGGAAGGAAAGCGGATGGCAAATGCTGCATCCCGTACCCATGGCAGCCAGGTGGATTTTTCCACGGGAGATGTCCGGCGGGGCATTCTGGACGTGGCGGCCCCCATGCTGGTGGCCCAGGTCTTGAACCTTTTATATAATATTGTAGACCGTATTTATATCGGTAAAATCCCCGGAGAGGGGACCCTGGCGCTGGCGGGGTTGGGGTTGTGTTTTCCCGTTGTTACATTGGTCACCGCCTTTGCCAATCTGTTCGGGGTGGGCGGCGCGCCTTTGTGTTCCATCGCCCGCGGCCAGAAGGACGAAAAAACCGCCGGCAAGATCATGACCAACGCCTATTTTATGCTGTTGGTCTGCGGGATCGCCCTGACGGTGGTGGGGCTGGCCCTGCATAAACCCATCCTGTACCTGTTCGGCGCCAGCGATGAAACCTACCGCTATGCCGCCGACTATATGACCATCTACCTGCTGGGCACCGTGTTTGTCATGACCTCGCTGGGGCTGAACCCCTACATCAACAGTCAGGGGTTTGCCCGCATCGGAATGCTGACGGTGCTGCTGGGGGCGGCGGCGAACATTGTGCTGGACCCCATCCTCATCTATGCCTGCGGCCTGGGCGTGCGGGGCGCGGCCATTGCCACGGTCTTTTCCCAGGGGTTGTCGGCTTTGTGGGTGCTGCGGTTCCTCACCGGCCCCAAAACCGAACTGCGCCTGCGGTGGAAAGGCTTCCGCCCCGACTGGGGCTGCATCCGGCGCATCGCGGCCCTGGGAACGTCCAGCTTTGTCATGTCCTTCACCGACAGTCTGGTCCAGGTGGCCTGCAACGCCACCCTGCGCACCTTTGGCGGGGACCTGTACATCAGCGTTATGACGGTCATCAACTCGGTGCGGCAGATCGCCCAGACCCCCGTCATGGCCCTTACGGACGGTGCTTCCCCGGTGATCAGCTACAACTACGGCGCTCGCAGCGTGCCCCGGGTGCGCAAGGCCATCCGGTTTATGACCCAGCTGGGGTTTGGGTATACCCTGCTTATCTGGGGGCTGATCTCGCTGTTCCCGGCGGCGTTTATCCAGATCTTCAACCATGACCCGGACCTGCTGGCGGTGGCGGTGCCGTCGCTGCACATCTACTTTTTCGGCTTTGTGATGATGGCCTTCCAGTTCAGTGGGCAGAGTGTTTTCAAATCACTGAACAAGGCCAAAATGGCCATCTTTTTCTCGCTGCTGCGCAAGGCGGTCATTGTGGTGCCGCTGACCCTGCTGCTGCCCCACGTGGCGGGGCTGGGGGTCAACGGCGTGTTCCTGGCGGAACCCATCTCCAACTTTATCGGCGGTTTGGCCTGTTACATTACCATGCGCCGTACCGTTATGCCCGAACTGTCCGCCATGGAAAAGCAAAATATGTGTTGAACACAGAAGGAAAAACGCCAAAGAAATTTGGCGTTTTTTGTGCGTTCTATAGGTTGACGAACTATGCTGATTATGACATAATGAGTTTGATTCTTACTTTTGTTGATTGAAGTGATGCGTACTCGTACTGGCTCCCTGTGTGGTGCGATGGGCAGGTAACAAAAGGCGAAGCTGAAGAAAAGGAGGAAGATGAATCGTGTTTTGTCCAAATTGCGGTACCAAAATTCCGGAGGACTGTTCGTTCTGCCCTAATTGCGGCACAAAGGTGGAACAGGCAGCTGTACCGGTACAAGCCGCTGCGGCTGCCAGTGAAGGTCAGGCTGCGAATCAGGCAGCACCGACTGTAACTTCTACAATGCCTGCCGGGGTGCCAACAGCGAAAAAGAGCCCTGTAAAATGGTTGCCTGTTGCAGCCGTTGTGCTGGTGATCGTGTTGCTGGCAGTGCTGATTCGGGTACTGTTCGGCCGTTCGTCCATTGAGGGGCAGTTTGTTTATGCGGGCAATGGCAACTACTATCTGCTGAAAGATCTGGACGGTACACCTATGGAATTCTCCAGCGCCCGGGATATGGAAAACTACTGGGGGCTGGTGAAGTTCAGCGAGGACGGTAAATATGTCTATTATTTCTCCAAAGTGGACGATGTAGACACGGTCGGTACACTTTGCCGTGCGCAGATCAGCAAGATCAAAAATCGGGATGACAACAGTGCCGCTTCGGAGATTGTGGATTCCAACGTTCGGACTTATAGTTATAGTGTTGTGAACAACACAGACGTAATCTATTGCGACGGAGAAGACAACCTGAAGTATTACCATAACGGGGAAACGGTACGTATTGCCAGAGAAGTACAAAACTTCTATCTGAGTGAGGATTCCACGCGCCTGGTATATCTTGCCAGTGCAGAGGATGATTCCACACAGCGGACTATGTATGGTGTGACATTGTCCAGCCCGGAAAACGTGGTTAAACTGGTTGACAATGTGGACTATGTGCAGGATGCGACCAATCTGGACCATGTTGTGTACACGGTATTGGATGATGATACCGGGGAGCAGTCTCTGTATGTGGTGGACTTTACCGGTAATGCTGAGAAGATTGCAGACCGTGTGACCTGGAGCTACTCCGAAGACGGCGAAGTTTATTACGCAGCTGCAAACGGTAGTAAGCTGAACCTGTACGACTATGTGAACGACCCGGACGCCGCACAGGATGCAAGCCTGACCGAGCCGGATGTGGATAATTATGAAATCCCCTACTACCGCTACTATCAACTGGATACGGATGACGATCCCAATGCGTATGCGGAGTTGTATACTTCCTGCACCAATGGTCTGGAGCGCTTTGGCTATGGTTGGGACAGCATGGAAGATGTGGTGGATGACGACTATTACACTACTGCCACCCGGGATGCTGTGCGTTCTTTCATTGAAAAGTACGGTGCGTCGGCGGATAAAAACGGCTACATTCTGGTCACGGATGAGATACGCAATGACCTGAAGGCAATCAACGGTACTCTTGAAGATGCCACCGACAGTGAATGGATCAGTCTGTGCTACCGCAAAGAGCAGTCCGGAACTACCACAGATTATGATAAATATCAGGAAGATCTGAATGCGTACAACGAGGCTCAAAACCGGATTTCTATGCGTGAAAGACTGCAGAGCCCCGATGAACAGCGTGATGTTCTGGCGCTTCACGTTTATAAAACTGCCGATAATACCAATACCCTGCTAATGGATAATTTGGCAGTTGTTTCCCAGATGGGAAATTCGCTGCTTGCTTACCGCCCCATTGATCAGATTGCCGACAAGATCGATCTGAAAGATGTTGCCAGCACTTACGATGTTGTGGATATGATCAATAGCATGGAGAGCGGTACCGTGCCCGTCTATAACTATAAGACGGCCCAGACTGCCTTTACCATGGATGCCGAAACCTATCAGGAGGCAGGCAGCCTGTATGTGATGGGCAGCAACGTGGTTATGATCAACGACGACAGCGAACTGCTGACGGCGCCCATCAGCAATGGCACAGTTGGCAGTTTCAGTCTGATGGCTGAGGACGTTCGTGTTGATGGCTACAATCAGGATAAGAATTGCCTGTACTACTATGCCAATGTCTACGAGAGCTCCGGCCATGAATACGGCGACTATTACTGCTATACTAACGGCGCCAGCACCCGCCTGGTACGTGACGCCCAAACTTACGGCGTTACCGTGTACGAAGATGGTACCATTTTGTCGGGTACTTACCAGAGCCAGACCGACAACTTTATGACGGTATATGAGATGGATATCATCAATGCCAAGGGAGAATCCACCTTCCTGTCTGACGGTTTGACCCAGATTTTCTATCTGGGCGACAATATGTTTGTTTATGTCGCAGAGGATGACCTGTTCCTGTATGACGGTAAGGAACGGGAACGCCTGCAGGAAGGCGTGGAATGTCTGTGGTACAATGGTGAATTGGAACCCGTTTTGAATTCCGAGTACTATTACTCCGAATACTAAGCTAGCTGCCGACAGCATAAGGGTTTCCATGCAGTCCTGCCCATTGAAAGTGCAGATGCAGTCAACAGCGAACCAAATAACGAATCATAAAAAAGCCCCCGCTCTCTTTAAAGAGAGCGGGGGCTTTTTTAGAAATAATCAGTTCTGCAACATATATTTGCTGATGAGCTTGTCCACGACAGGCAAAGAGATGGCACCCTGGTTCAGTGCCTTAAGGCCCAGTACCAGGAACATGATCTTCTGGATAATGTCAATGACGCCTATGACAGCATAGAAAAAAGCATCCGCCTGGCTGAAGGTGGAGATGGAACCAAAGGCGTGCCCAAAGTCGGCAATGGTATCCAGTACATTGGGAACCAGGTTGATGACCGTTGTCAGGAAAGAAAAACACATCATCAGGCATACTGCCTTCACAGCGCTGATCTTCAACCACTGGTTGGCCTCAAAAAGCAACACATAACCGGCCAGGAAAATGGCAAGCCAATAGCCGCTGAACAAACCACTCAAATAGATGGCGGCGGCCAGCATACCGGCAGAAATCCCCAATCTTGTTTTCTGCATAGGAAAAAATCCTCCTTACTGCTTCAGTTGTTTATAGCAGTTATCACACACAAACGTAATGGTGCCCAACAAATTTTCGTAATGGTGGCTGGCTTTCTTGCCACACAGCATACAGGTTTTGCTGCAATCCTTACAGATATAAGCCTCCCTGCCGGAACTGGTTTGGTAGACTACCGAAGGGGAGTTTCCGCACCAATCGCAGGGTTCGTTTACCGTCTTGTTCCCAAAAATCAAAAAGACTGCAATGACAACAACCAAAGCAACACCAATCAAGGGAATCAACTTTTTCCGGGAAGCAGCGGACGCTGCTGCACCGGAAGGAGCAAATACCGGCCCGGAGGCTCTGGAACCAGCGGCAGCCGCAGGAAGATCTTCCCGCGGGGCGCCGCACTGGGGGCAGAATTTGCCGTCATCTAAGGGAGCACCGCATTTTCCGCAAAAAGCCATAAGTATACCCCTCTTGAACAGTCAGTTACAGCTTGGCACCACAGTTGGTGCAAAAGCTCAGGCTTTCATCCACGGCAGCACCACACTGGGGGCATACCTTACCGTCAACTGCCGGAGCGGGTTGTTCCGGGATCGGCGGCATTTCAAAAGTGGGGGCAGGAGTAGCTTCCGGCGTGGGAGCCGCTTCTTGTGCGGGAGCCGGGGCGGTAGCGGGATACGTCATGGGGCTGCCGCAAGCCGTGCAGAAGCGTACACCCTTTTTTACCATGGAACCGCAGTTGTTGCACTTGATCAGATCCTCGGCAACAGCAGGTTTCTCATGGGGAACAGGCGCGCCGCATGCACTGCAGAAGGCCACACCCAGCTGGATCTCCGCGCCGCATTTGGGGCAACGCTGGACCCCGCGAATATCCAGGATCTGCTGTTTGTAAGTTTCGATCTTCTGGTTGGACTCAACAATGCTGCTCACAAAACCGGCAAAATCCGGTTCGGGATCGTTGCCGTGTACGGCCAGGTACAGTTTACCGATCTGGTAATACGTGTTGTTGATTTTGGTTTCTTCCTCCGAGATCATGGAATTGTACTTGGCCACGTCCGAGAGGTCCTTGGCCTTCTGTACGGCCTTGGCAGTTGTCTCCGAGGCTTTCTGCCCCAAGTTATCCCAAAATGCCACTTTGAAATCCTCCTTGTTTAGCGTCTTTTGCATGGGGATGTATAAATACATCAATCTCTGTGTTGTATTATACTATACTGTATAAAAAAAATCCAGCGATTGCGCTGTTTTTTGTGGGAATGAATAGGGGACCGCTTTTCCGGGCGGTGCCGCGCGGCTTGACGCGGCCGGAAACTCCGCCTTATAATGAATCTGATTCACGATGGATAAAGGAGACTGCGAGATGCAGCAAACACAGCAAACCGGACTGACCGTTCGCCAGGCCGTTGCGCAGGACCTGCCCGCCCTGGCTGAAACCTACCGCAAAGCCCGGGGCATTATGGCAGCCAACGGCAACCCTACCCAGTGGGGGACCACCCACCCGGCGCTGGAACTGCTCCGGCAAGATATTGCCCAGGGCATTCTTTGGGTGGTCTGTGCAGGGCAGCGCCCCTGCGGCGCCTTTGCCCTGGTCCCGGGGGAGGACCCCACCTACGCCGTCATTGAGGACGGTGCCTGGCGCAGCGATGCCCCCTATGCCACCATCCACCGCCTGGGCAGCGACGGCAGCAGCCGGGGCGTGTTCCGGGCGGCGGTGGATTTTGCGGCGGCCCGGTACCCCCACCTGCGCATTGACACCCACGCCGACAATACCATTATGCAGAGATTGATTCCCCGGGCGGGATTCGTCTACTGTGGCATCATCTATGTGGAGGACGGCACCCCGCGGCTGGCTTACGAACGGCTGCCGGACTGACCGCCCGGAAAGGGAGTACCCCCTATGCTGCAAACACTCATCACCCCGGCGGGGGAGCACCTGCCGGAGATCCCCTGGCCGGTGTATCCCCGGCCGCAGTTCCGGCGGGAACGCTGGCTCAACCTCAACGGCTGGTGGGATTTTGCCGTGGCGGAGGGGGAAACCCCGCCCGCCGTATTTCCCCGGAAAATCCGGGTTCCCTTCTGCCCCGAGAGTGCTCTCTCCGGTATCGGCACCCATTTTGCCGAAGGGGCCGGTCTTTGGTACCGCCGCACCGTCACCCTGCCGGATGATTTTGCGCAGCACCGGCTGGTGCTGCACATCGGCGCCGCCGACCAGATGCTGGACGCCTGGGTGAACGGTGTGCCGGTGGGGGCCCACACCGGCGGGTACGAGGCCATGGCCTTTGATGTGACCGATGCCTGGCACCCGGGCGCCAACGAACTGTTGCTGCGGGTGCGGGACGATCTGCGCAGCCCGGTGCTGCCCTACGGCAAACAGGTGCAGCAGCGGGGCGGCATGTGGTACACGCCGGTGTCGGGCGTCTGGCAGACGGTCTGGCTGGAACCGCTGCCGTGTCACCCCGTTCCGGGGCTGACCATCCGGGCGGACGATACCCGGGCGGTGCTGGATACCGGTGATGATACCCAGCAAGGTACTGTGACGGTGCAGACCCCCGAAGGCCCCCTGACCGTGCCGCTGACGGAAGGGCGGGCGGTGGTGCAGCCTGGGGCGCCCCGGCTCTGGAGCCCCGACGGCCCGTACTTATACGAATTTTCCATCGATACCCCCACCGACCATGTGGAAAGTTACTTTGCCATGCGCACCCTTTCCATCGGGCAGGCGGGCGGCCGCAGCCGGCTGTGCCTGAACGGCAGGCCGATGTTTTTCCACGGTGTGCTGGATCAGGGGTATTTCAGCGACGGTCTGTTCACCCCGGCTTCGCCCGAAGGGTATGAGCAGGACATCCGCACCATGAAGGAACTGGGCTTCAACACCCTGCGCAAGCACATCAAGGTGGAACCGGAGTATTACTATTACCTGTGCGACCGGCTGGGCATGGTGGTGTTCCAGGATATGGTCAACAACGGCGACTACGCCTACTGGCGGGATACCGTCTGGCCCACCCTGTGGGTGCAGCGCCTGCCGGACAAGAGAATGCACCGGGACCCCGCCGCCCGCGCCGCCTTCCTGGCGGGGATGGAAGCCACCGTCCGGCAGCTGCGCAACCACCCCAGCCTGTGCTACTGGACCATCTTCAACGAAGGTTGGGGCCAGTTCGACGCCACAGCGGTCTACCAAAAGCTGCGGGCACTGGACGATACCCGGTTTATCGATTCCACCTCCGGCTGGTTCCGGGGCGGCAGGACCGATGTGGACAGCCGCCATATCTATTACGGCCCCTGGCGGCTGCGGGCAGGCAAAAAGCCGCTGGTACTCAGCGAGTTCGGCGGCTGCTGCCTTTCGGTGGAAGGCCACCGCTTCAACCCCGACAAAAGCTATGGGTACAGCACCAGCGAAACCCCCGAAGCCCTGCAGCAGGCCATTACCCGGCTGTATGAGCAAAAGGTGCTGCCCGCCGTACAGCGGGGGCTGTGCGCCGCCATCTACACCCAACTGTCCGACGTGGAGGATGAGATCAACGGTCTTGTCACCTACGACCGGCGGGTGACCAAACCCGGCCCCGCCGCCATGCAGGCCCTGGCCCGGCGCCTGCAGGAGGCTTTTGCCGCGTCCTGTACCGGAAAGGAGACCGCCGCCCATGCCTGCTCACAGTGAACACCTGCGCTATCTGCGCCTGCTGGCCCGGCGCTACCCCACGGTGGCGGCCGCCGCCAGCGAGATCATCCGCATCGAAGCGGTGCTGCGGCTGCCCAAGGGCACCGAACATTTTATGAGCGACCTGCACGGGGAACACGAAGCCTTTGTGCATATCCTCAACAGTGCATCGGGCGTTATACACGAAAAGATCGATTTTGTGCTGGGGGAGGAAGTGCCGGCGGCGGAACGGGCCGAACTGGCCACCCTGATCTACTACCCCACCCAGAAACTGCCGGAACTGAAAGCCCGCCAGACCGACCTGCCCGGCTGGTACCGCACCACCCTGCTGCGGCTCATCGAACTGTGCCGGTTTGTGTCCAGTAAGCACACCCGCGCCCATGTGCGCGCCGGTCTGCCCGAGAGCTGTGCCTATATTCTGGACGAACTGCTCCACGCCCATTTTGAGGACCACGACAAGGACCTTTACTACGGCCAGATCATCGACAGCATTGTGCGCCATGACCGGGCGGATGCCTACATCACCCGGCTGTGTGAGGTCATCAAATGGCTGGCGGTGGACCGGCTGCATATTGTGGGGGACCTGTTTGACCGCGGCCCCCGGCCAGACCGGATACTGGACAGCCTGATGGCTCACCATCAGGTGGATATCCAGTGGGGCAACCACGATGTGGTCTGGATGGGGGCGGCAGCGGGCAGCCCGCTGTGCATCCTGACGGTGCTCAAGACCACCCTGGCCTACAACAACATCGATACGCTGGAAGGCGGCTACGGCATCAGCCTGCGCCGCCTGGAACGGTTTGCCCAGCGCGCCTATGGAACGTCCGATGTGACCCGCTGGCTGCCCCATACCGATGCCCGCAACGCCACGGCGGGCGACCTGACCGCCACCGCCCGGATGCACAAGGCGGTCACCGTGCTGATGCTGAAACTGGAATCCCAGGTCATCGGGCGCAATCCGGATTTCCACATGGAAAACCGGGACTGGCTGCACCGCATCGACTGGGAAAAGGGGACCGTGCGCTGCGGCGACCGGGTGTATGAACTGCTGGACCGGGATTTTCCCACCGTCAGCCCGGAGGACCCGGCCGCCCTGACCGCCGAGGAACAGCGGGTGGTGGACGGGCTGGTGCAGGCTTTTGCCGAAAGCGAGCGCCTGCAGCGCCATGTACAGTTTTTGTATGCCCACGGTGCCCTGTATAAAATCTGCAACGGCAACCTGCTCTACCACGGGGCGGTGCCCATGACGGAAACGGGCGATTTCGCCGTGCATACCTACGAGGGCCACCCCTGGAGCGGCAAGGCGCTTTTTGATTACTGTGACCGGCGGGCCCGGCAGGGATACTTTGCCCCCGCAGGCAGTGCGGCCCGCCAGGCGGGACAGGACTTTTTGTGGTACTTGTGGTGCGGCGCGCAGTCGCCGCTGTTCGGCCGCAGCGCCATGACCACCTTTGAGCGGCTTTACATTGCGGACCCCGCCACCCACGCGGAAGTCAAGGACCCCTACTACCGCCTGATCGACAAACCTGAAACCGCCGACCGGATTCTGGCGGCTTTTGGCCTGCATGGCGAGGGCTGCCACATCGTCAACGGCCATGTGCCGGTGCGCGCCATCGAGGGGGAAAGCCCCGTCAAGGGCGGCGGGCGGCTGATCATCATTGACGGCGGGTTCTGCCGTGCCTACCACCAGAAAACCGGCATTGCCGGGTATACGCTGGTCTACAATTCCCGGGGGCTGATCCTGCGTACCCACCAGCCCTTTGAAAGTGTGGAAAAGGCCATCCATGAGGATGAGGACATTGCCAGTAAGAGCGAGTATATTTATGTGGCGCCCCGGCGCATCCAGGTGCGGGATACCGACGAGGGCGTGCGCAAGCGGGAACTGGTCCGCGACCTGGAAGCCCTGGTCCGCGCCTATGAAGCGGGCCTGATCCCCCAGGGGCTGACGGTGTAAGCCGCCGTTGTCTTACATAAACAAGACCGGAAAAGAGGAAAAGGATGAACCGCACGACCGATGAATTGATGGATGCCCTGCTCTCCAAACAGGATGTGCAGGCGTATCTGGAAGAAAACGCAGGCGAGATGCTGTCCGGCACGCTGGCCCAGCAGCTGGCCATGCTGCTGCAGCGCCACGGGCTCAAAAAGGGCGCGGTCATCGAGGCTGCGCAGATCGAACGAAGCTACGGGTATCAGCTGTTCTCGGGCCGGCGGGACACCCCCTCCCGGGATGTGCTGCTTTCGCTGGCGCTGGCTATGCGGCTTTCGGTGGACGAAACCCAGACTTTGCTGCGGGTATCGGGGCTGGCCATGCTCTACCCCCGGGTGCGGCGGGACAGCGTCATTCTTCATGAACTGGCCCAGGGGGATTCGGTCATGGCCTGCAATGCCCGGCTGGAAGCCTGCGGCGAACCGGTGCTGGGGGACTGACCATGGAAGAAGAACTGCAATTTCTGGATACCCTCAACGGCCGGGAGACCCTCTATCTCATCCGGCAAAAAAGTACCGGCCGCATCCTGACCGGGCGCCGGGTGGCGGCCCCCCAGCGGGATGTGTATGAAGCCCTGCGGCAGCAGCCCCCGGCCCATGTACCCATTGTCCGGGAAATCCGGCCGGAGGCGGATGGCCGGTTCCTGGTTTTGCAGGACTATGTGCCCGGTGTTACGCTGGAAACGCTGCTGCAGCGCCGGGGTACCCTGCCCTGGGAACAGGCTGCGCAGATCGGCCTGCAGCTTTGTACGGCATTGAGCGGACTGCACAGCCAGGGGATCATTCACCGGGATGTAAAACCCGCCAATGTGCTGGTCACCGGGGAAGGGCAGGCCTGGCTCATCGACTTTGATATTGCCCGTACCCACAAACAGACCACCGCCCGGGATACCATGCTGCTGGGCACGCCGGGGTATGCGGCGCCGGAACAGTTCGGGTTCCGCCAGACCGATGCCCGGGCCGATCTGTACAGCCTGGGGGTACTGCTGAACCAGCTGGTCACCGGCAGCTTTCCCCAGGAACGGCTGGCCCCGGCCCCTCTGGGGGAGATCGTGCGCCGTTGTACGGCGCTGGACCCGGGGCAGCGCTATGCCGATGCAGCCCAGCTGCAGGCGGTGCTGGCCGGAATCTGCCCGCCCGATGCAGTACAGGCCGACCCGATGCCCGGCGGCCCCCTGGGGGTGGAGTGGGGCGGCATACCGGGGTTCCGCACCGGCAACCCCACCCACATGCTGACGGCCATTGTGGTGTACGGCGTCATTCTTTTGATCGTGGCGGCGCTGGTGGCGGTGTCGATGGAATCCCTTTCCAATTTTATGGTGGGCATCCCGATGCTGGCCATAGCGGTGGGCGTGTACCTCTTCTGGTTTGATGTGGCCGGTGTGCGCCGCCGCTGGGCACCGCTGGAACGGTACCGGGGCACCCGCTGGTACAAACCCTACTGCGTGTGTATCGTGGCCCTTTGGCTGGCGGCCTGGACGCTGGTGATGTTCGTGGGTGTGAACGCTGCCGGGGCGCTGGAACGCCTGTGGGCACACTGAAACAGAATAAATACCGCTGCGATTCCCCACCGGGGAACTGCGGCGGTATTTTTGTGTGCCGGTGGGCTGGCAGCCCACCAAAATGCGGGGGCGTTCGACTATAATTTCCCTTGTACAGAAAGGGGATAGAACCATGCGAAAAAACTTTGCGGCAGTCTGCGCCGGTATGTTGCTGCTGGCGCTGGCAGGATGCACGGCTGCCGGGGATGGGGCGGCGTCCCAATCTGCTTCGACCCTGGAGCAGGCCGCCCAGACCGAACCGGCTGCGGAACCGGAACAAACGGCCGAAACCGACCCCGCTGCAACGGAAGCACCGGAACAGCAGGTGACCCTGGCCGAAACCGTGCTGTATGACCAGGACGGGGTGCGCATTACCGCTACCGGGCTGGATATGCAGGCGGTGCTGGGGCCGGAACTTTCCTTCCAGGTGGAAAACAATACCCAGCAGAACCTGGTGGTGCAGCCCGAGTGGTGCACGGTGAACGGCTACATGATGAGCGATTTGTTCTCCGCCGATGTGGCGGCGGGCAAAAAGGCCAACGATACCATGTATTTCCCCAGTTCGTCGCTGGAACGCTGCGGCATCGATACCGTGACCGATATTGCCATGGAGCTGAAGATTCTGGACGGCGAAACCTACCAGACCCTGGCCACCACCGGCACCGTCACCCTGCAGACATCGGCGGCGGGCAGCTACACCCAGACCTATGATGACAGCGGCGAGGAGATCTACAACGCCAACGGCATCCGGGTGGTGATGCAGCGGCAGGCGGAAGACCTGTTCGGGCAGGAGATCCATTTTTATCTGGAAAATACCTCGGACCGTGCCGTGGTTGTACAGAGCGAGGATGTATCGGTCAATGGATATATGATCTCCAACTGGCTGTATGCGGATTTGATCCCCGGCGCCCATGCGGTGGAAGCCCTGACGCTGTTTACATCTGACATGGAGGAAAACGGCATTGAAACCATCGAGACGGTGGAACTGGCCCTGAACATTGTGGACGCCGAAACTTACCAGACCATTGAAAAGACCGCACCCATCACCTTGCAGATGGGCCAGGAATAAGGAGGAAAACGGAATGAAAACCGCAAAACTGGTTGTTGGAATTCTCAGTATTGTATTGTTTGTGCTGGTGGGCATGCAGTCCTGCGTGGCAGGGCTGGGCAACACCGTCAGCAACAATGGGGAAGTGGGCGGCTCCGCGGGGCTGCTGCTGGCCGTCTGCCTGCTGGTGGCAGGTATTGTGGCTATCTGCACCCGCAACGGCGGCAAAGGCGGTTATGTCAGCGCCGGCTTTTACATTGTGGGCGGCCTCATCGGCCTGCTGTGCGCGGGCAGCTATGCGGACCTGAATATCTGGTCCGGCCTGAGCATCTTTTTTGGCATTCTGTGCATTGTGGGTTCCCGCAAGCAGCAATGACCGGAATATCGTCAACAAGGCGGGCCGCCCCGTACAGGGCGGCCCGCCTTGTTTTGTTTATTCCTCGCTGCCGAACTGCAGGTAATGGTCCGGGTTCCAGCCGCAGGCTTTGGCCATGCGGGTCAGCAGGGTATCCCCGGATTCGTGCAGGTCGTCCACCAGCACGTCCTCGGCAATGCGTCCCTGGTGCACGATCAGCGCCCGGTCCAGAAAATGCTCCACATCTTCCAGGTAATGGGTGGTCAGCAGAATGGTTTCTTCCCCGCGCAGGGTACCGCTCATCAGCTTGATGAAATCCTTGCGGGTGAAGGGGTCCTTGCCCAAAAAGGGCTCGTCCATCAGGTAGTAGGCGGCCCGCTTGCCAAAGCCCGCCGCCAGTTCCACCCGGGCTTTCTGCCCCGTGGAAAGATGCCCGATCACATCCTTGCCCGAAAGACTGAAAAAGTCCAGAAATTCCTTATACCGTCCTTCGTCAAAGGCGGGGTTCAGGTCGGCCAGCAGGGCGCCGTATTCCGCCACCGTCAGGGTGGGGTAGTAGCTGCCCTCGCCGGTAATGTAGCTGATGCGCTCATACTGGGCCGCGGCGGGTTTGCCGTCGAACAGGGCTTCCCCTTTGGCGGGCAGCAGCCCCGCCATGGCCCGCAGCAGGGTGGTCTTGCCGGCGCCGTTTTCGCCCAGAATGCCCACGATCTGGCCGTCCGGCACCGTGAAATCCGCCCCCAGCAGGCCCACTTCGGCCCCGTGTTTGCGGTAGATTTTGCGCAGGTTCTTCACTTCGATCATGGCAGCGTTCCTCCGTCTTTTTGCAGTGTGTCAAAGGTGATAAACCGGTCGGCGTGCAGGAGCCGCGTCTGGTAGAACCGTGCCCAGTCCCGCTCGCTGCCGGTCAGAATGCGGCCCATATAGGTCATGTGTCCGGTGTCCAGTTCGTAGACCCGCAGCGCGATCCCGTTCTGGCCTGATGCGGTCACCAGAATCGTACCGTTCAGGGTGCGTACAAGCGCCCCTTTGGCCAGCAGGATTTTGTCCCCGGCGGCGTTGAGCGCTGCAGCATCGGGCCGGATGAGGTCCTTGTCCTTCACCAGGTCGGCCATGGTGAAGGTGCCGTTCTCCGCCCGCAGCAATACCAGCCAGGCTTTGTAGGAGGTGCTGTTCCCGGTATCAAAGGTCAGGATCGCCTCGCTGTCGGTGGTGCGGGGCAGCAACGTTACCATATCGGTACTGGTCCAGTCGTCTACAGTTGCAAGTTCCCTGTGGTCGGTGCGCTTGCCCGCCGCGTTCACCAGGTCGGCGCAAAGCGTTCCTTCCGCTGTGCGGTAGAGCAGCAGCGTGGAACCGTCCGCCATGGATACCCCGGCCAGCGCTTCGGCGGCATCCTCCGGGCAGTAGAAGGGTTCCAGGCTGCCCAGTTCGGTGGAGGCGCAAAGCACCTCCCGGTCGTAGAGGATCCCATCCCGGGGCAGGGCGGCAATCTCGTCGGCGGTCAGGCTGTGGGCACGGTAGAGCCCCGGCGCCCGGCCTAAATAATCGCTGGCCCAGCAAACGCCGTACCCGGCGCCCAGCACAAAGCAGCTGCCGCTGGTGGGCTGGTAAGGCCAGGATGCGTCCGGTTCCTGGCTGTTGCCGGTCCAGGCGTAGTCGTAGCCGGTGTTCAGCTCGTACACGTCGGAGGACATAGGATAGAGCGCCGCAAAGACGGTGGCATATTCCTCGGGGGCAGTCTCCCCGGCGGCCAGCCGGATCACGGTGTCATCGGGAAACCGCAGGGTGTACATGCGGTAGACGCTGTCCACCGGCGCCGAGAGAAACCGGCTGCCATCGGCACTGGTGCCGGTGATGGCGGCCGCCCCGTTGACGGCGTCCCGGTCCTCGGGCGGGACAACGTAGCTCCGGGTTACCGCAAACCGGGCATATCGGCCGGCCTCCACGGTTTTGGCGGGGGCGTCCAGTTCCATGCGGGTGTCCAGCTTGCCGTCCTGCAGGGTGAAATGGAGCAGGTCGTAGTAGCGGTCCCAGCCCATCTGCCCCGACAGGGTGAATCCCTCCAGCTGGGAGGCATCGGCAATCTGGTCGTGGAGGGTGAGGGCAATGCACTGCCAGCCGTTGTGCAGCCAGAGGGTCAGCCCGCCCCAACCAACCAGGGCCGCGGCGGCCAGGACTGCCAGCCACGCCGCAGGGCGAAAACGTCCTTTGTTTCCTTTCATGTGGCGGCTCCTCCTTCCAGCGGGTCAAAGGTCAGGTAACGGTCTTTGCGCTGCTGGCTGTAGGCGTCGTAGAGATTGCCCCAGTCCCGGTCGATCCCACTGCGCAGCAGGCCGCGGTAGCTGGTGCCACCCGTCAGCGGGTGGACTTCCAGCAGAATGCCATCCTCGGGCTGGTTGCCGGTCTCACTGGCGGGCAGCGGCGCGTCGTGGTACCAGCCCAGCAGCAGGGCGTTGCCCTCGGCATTCAGCACTGCCGCCGCGGCGGTGTTGCCGGGGTCCTGTTCCTGGCAGTGTACCAGGGTGAACTTGCCGTCCTGCACCCGGAATGCGGCCAGTTTGGAACCCAGCGGGGTTTCCGCGCCCAGCGGGTTCATGGTGCGGCAGGACAGGCTTACCACCGCATCCCGGTTGGTGGTGCGGACGTATACTTCGGCACTGTATACGTCGCCGGCGGGCAGTTCCGTCACCTGCTGGTGGTCGGTGCAGCTGCCGTTTTCGTCCACCAGGTCGGCCCACAAAGTGTTGTCAGCGTCCAGGTAGAGCAGCAGGGAAGACCCGTCCGCCATGGCCGCACCGGTCAGCGCTTCCACCGCGCCCTCGGGGCAGTAGAAGGGTTCCAGCGACCCGATCTCGGTGGTGCCGCAAAGGATCTCTCCCCCGTAGCGGGTGCCGTCCCGGGGCAAATCGGCAATTTCGGCTTCGGTCAGGCCATTCATCCGGTACAGCCCCGGCGCCCGGCCCAGATAGTCCCGTTCCCAGCAGACCACCGGGGTGTCCCCCAGCAGAAAAGGCCGCGCGTCCACCACACTGTCGGACCAGCTTTCCTGCACCGCAGCGCCGGGGTCGTTTATGGCGTAGTCGTAGCGGTAGTCCAGCTCGTAGGGGGTGTCGGTAACCCAGCTCTCGGCTACCAGCGGCTGCTCCAGATCGACCGCTCTGGCGGAGAACCGCACGAAGCGGGTATCATTGCCGGGGAACCGCACCCGCAGGGTGTACATCCGGTCCACCCGGTTCACAACTGTCTGCACCGTGACGGTACTGTTGGTGAACTGGGGGACCTCGGTGGCGTTGCGCTCGGCATTGGCCCGCTCCGAGGTAGCCACCACGTAGGTCTGGTCGGTGCTCACCATCGGCCGGTCGAGAAAGGGGGCATCCTCGTCGTCAAAGACCAGTTCGGTGTCCAGATACCCGTCGTGGAGGGAAAAATGCAGGCTGCTGTGGTCGTAGTTCCAGTTGGTGCGCCCGTTCAGGGTAAAGCCCCGCAGGGCGGCGGGGTCCCCGGCCTGGTCTTCCAGCGTTACGTCGATGGTGCGCCAGCCCAGATGCAGCCAGGCGGTGCCCAGCAGCAACACTGCCAGCGCCAGTACGGCCAGAGGGGCAAGGCCCCGGCGGAATCGGTTGGTTTTGGGCATACAGATCCCTCCTTTCAGGCCGGTTCGGCGCGGCGGATGGCCCGCAGCGCCCACCAGATGCTGAACACGGTCAGTGCCGCCAGTACCACCGCTGCCAGCAGCGTATTGCGCACCAGCGCGTCGTAGGCGCCGAAGAGGGCAAAATCCAGCTCCCACTGGAAAAGCAGCAGGCAGCAGACGCCGCACACCGCCCCGATGACCACCGCCGCATAATCAGATGAAAAGAATACAGGCAGGAAAGGAAGC
>ERZ809224.527-NODE-527-length-35517-cov-14.555242_pt1 | contig 35517 bp, 28 predicted proteins | sample MGYA00520513_ERZ809224 | MGnify/ENA primary metagenome ERZ809224 (study PRJEB31576, sample SAMEA3212658) | Homo sapiens | biome: human-gut; feature: human gut; material: fecal | place: Sweden | collected 2012 ... | reverse complement strand
TGCTGCCGGAACTAGTTAAGGAATCCCACGGTTTTAACCGTGGGAGTATGTCAAATATTTCCCTAAGAAAAATCAAATGACAAAAGAAAGCATCCATGGTACACTGAAGCCAATAATATTTAGGAGGATTCAACTTTATCATGGAAACGATCACGACAAAATTTGACAACTTCGGCAAGCTGTCAATCAGCGAAAATAGACGCTATTTAATGGAGGGAGACAAGCCATTTTTCTGGCTGGGCGATACGGCTTGGCTGATGTTTTTGAAATTAGACGAGGACGAGATTTATACTTATCTGAGAAACCGTAAAGAAAAAGGCTACAACGTGATTCAGACGGTACTAATTCAGTCTCCACAAGATGTAGAATCTTCTCAGGCTCCTGGAAGAAAAGATGTGAAAAAATCAGAGTACTGGGAATTTGTTGATCGCGTTTTGAATATGGCCGAGCAGATGGGACTATATATTGGTTTGCTTCCTGCCTGGGGATCTCTGGTTAAATCCAATATATTAAATATGGAAACAATGCGAACCTATGCGAATTTCTTAGGAAAACGCTATCAAAATCGCAAAAACTTGATTTGGATTTTGGGAGGAGATGTGCGAGGTGATGCAGGCTATGATGTGTTCTGTCTGGAAGGTGAGATTTTAAAGTCGTATAATCCAGAGAGAATTATCGCATATCATCCGTTTGGACGCACATCATCTTCTCTGTGGTTTCACAATGAGCCGTGGCTTGATATGAATCTGTTTCAGTCAGGACATAGAAGATATGATCAGGCTTCTCTTGGCGAGTGGGACGATAATGCCGAGAAGGAAACCTTCTTTGGAGAGGACAATTGGAAATATGTGGATAGAGATCTTTCCTATGACATTGTAAAACCAACTCTTGATGCAGAGCCTTCCTATGAGGGCATTCCACAGGGACTCCATAATCCGAGAAATCCATACTGGGAGGAGTGGGATGTCCGTCGCTATGCCTATTGGTCTGTGTTTGCTGGAGCGGCAGGACATACCTATGGAAGCAACTCAATCATGCAGTTTTACGATGATGTCAGTAAACCGGGTGCCTATGGTGTGCGTGAACTTTGGCAGGATGCAATGCACCATCCAGGCTGTGCACAGCTTAAATATTTGAAAGATTTGATGGAGAGTGTGGATTTCATCAATGGAAAAGCTGATGACAGTCTGCTTTTGTTTGGTCAGAAGGAACGCTACCATCGAATTGCTGTGTTTGCAGGCGAGGATTATATTCTCTGCTATGATTACATGGGAGACGAATTTTTGTTGGATCTTCGACACTTCCAAAATATGGAGCTTGATGCATGGTGGATGGATCCGAGAAATAATAGTCTGAGCTATATTACGACGATCAAGGGACAAGAAAAATGGCTTGCCAGCCCGGTTGCAAGAAAAGAGAAAGCAAATGATTGGGTGTTGATTTTGAAAAAGGCAGAGTCACGATAAAGATACGATAAAATAATCGAAAGGAAAAATTATGGAGAAGCAAATTGAAATCAGAAGAGCTGAAGAAAAAGATATCAAAAAAGTAATGGATCTGTTGTCACAGGTTCTTGAAATTCATGCAAAAATAAGACCAGATGTTTTTGTGAGTGGAACAACAAAATATACAGATGCAGAATTGTTACAGATGTTTGAGGATGATCAAAATCCGGTATATGTAGCAGTGGATGAAAAAGATCAAGTGGTAGGATATGCATTTTGCAAATTAAGACAGCAGCCATTTTCAAACAATATGGTGCAGTTTACCTCACTATTTATCGATGATTTATGTGTGGACACAACGATTCGAGGAAAGCATATCGGTCAGAAGCTGTTTGAGCATGTAAAAAAAGAGGCGGTGAGACTCGGTTGCTATGAAGTTACTTTAAATGTTTGGGAAGGAAACGATTCAGCAAAAGCATTTTATGAAAAAATGGGATTGAAGCCAAAAGAAACACAGATGGAATACATAATCAAAGACCAGGGGGACAGGTACGGTGGCTGATAATGTCCCCACTGGCAAGTAAGAAACTTATAAATCTATTCCACAAGCTGTTTCTTTCTCGACAAGATTTGCAATATTCAAGTCCGATAAAGCCTACGTCAGCTGTGTTGGCTTTGCACCCGGAGAAAGAATCAATTACTATCTTCATAAAAATTCTTTCGGAATATATTTATTTTTTCTGATAAACCGGGTAATGGTGGTACTCAAGGCATTCTGTTGCTCTTTCGCAGGAAGCCTGATCATGGAACTCAATTTTGATTGTACCAGCCATATGTTCACGGTTATGGTTAATTCCGATATTTTTAATGCTGACATTTTCAAAGGCAAGCAAAGTGGCAATGACAGAGATAGCACCTGGCTGGTCAGGAATATCGCAAAAGATGGCATATTCAGGATTCATTGTTGCACTGCCGCGCTTATTGCTGATGGAGCTGCGGTATGTACCAGATTGCTCAAAAATATCGTAAATGTCTTTATGATTGTCTGTTTTTAGATCGGTTATTGTCTGGTCAATTGCCTTTTTGTAATCCTCTAATAAGGAAATGATATTGTCCTTATTTGTAAAAAGAATTTGCTCCCACATAACAGGAGAAGAAGATGCAATTCTTGTGATGTCCTTAAAACCGCCTGCAGCAATTTTTTTCATTGTGCCGTCAGGAAAATCAGACTGAGCAACGAGATTTACTAAGGATGATGCAATCACGTGCGGTACATGGCTGATTGCGGCAACTGCATAGTCGTGGTTTTTATAGTCAAGTACAAGCGGAATAGCTGCCTGATCAGCGGCAAATTGAATCATTGTGTCGAGCTGATCTTGCGTTGTCTTTGAAGTCGGCGTGATTACATAATATGCATTCTCCAAAAGAGAAGCCTTTGAGCATGCATATCCAGTGCGCTCAGAGCCTGCCATTGGATGTCCGCCGACAAAGCAGTCCTCCATGTCAAGTGCGATTACCGTCTCGTGAATAGCTGTTTTTGTACTGCCAACATCAGTCACAAAGCAGCCAGGCTTTATAAATGGCCGAATAGCCTTTAAATATGATTCATTAAAAGAAACGGGAGTGCAAAGGATGATCATGTCACATGCGCGAAGTGTCTCATCTACACCATCTAAAATTATGTCAACAATGCCGTCAGCCTTTGCCTCTTCAAGCGTGCTGCGTGTTCTCATATAAGCCATAATTACGGTATCAGGGTGAACCTGCTTTATTTTGCGGGCAATTGAACCGCCAATCAGTCCAAGTCCGATAAAACCTATTGTATTAAGCTTCATAATTTTGCCTTTCCGTGCTCCGGCAGTGTAGGAAAACCGGAGTGTCTGAACGTATTGTAGCGAAAGTGGAGTGGAAAGTCAAGCTTTTTCACTTTAAAGCGCGAAATATAGTTCCAATGACGAAATCATTGCACCGAATGGCTTTCGTAACATGAATTGTAATAAAAACCATATCAAAAATGTGAAAAAATAGTTGCAATTATTTGAAATATTTTATATAATATATCTATCAGATTTCAAGAGGTCTCGAAATTGTATACTGCAAAAGAGACAAAATAAACTTGGAAAGCAAAGAAAGATTGGAGGACGTGACTTATGAAGGTTTATGAAACTGGAAACATCCGCAACGTTGTAGTAATGGGACATGGCGGATGTGGTAAGACAACACTTGTTGAGGCTATTGCCTACCAGACCGGTATTACAGCTAGGATGGGAAAGGTGACGGACGGAAACACCATCAGCGATTATGATAAGGAAGAGCAGAAGCGTCAGTTTTCCATTTCGACCAGCGTAGTTCCGGTCGAGTTCGAGGACATCAAGATCAATTTCTTAGATACACCTGGATATTTTGACTTCGTAGGAGAAGTAGAGGAGGCTTGCCACGCAGCAGGTGCCGCTGTTATCGTGATCAACGGCAAATCTGGCGTAGAGGTTGGTACATTAAAGGCATGGGAGCTTTGCGAAAAGTATAAGCTGCCGAGACTGTTTTTTGTAACGGGCATGGATGATGATCAGGCCAGCTATCGTAAGATCGTTCTTGAGTTAAATGATCGTTTTGGACGTAAGGTAGCACCGTTCCATGTGCCGATCCGTGAGAATGAAAAGTTCGTCGGCTTTGTAAATGTTGTAAAGATGAAGGGCCGCCGTTTTATCAATGATACAAGCGAATATGAAGAGTGCGATATTCCTGATTATATGGATAAGCACTTAAACATCAGCCGTGATGCACTTGTTGAGGCTGTTGCTGATACAAGCGAGGAGCTGATGGAGCGTTATTTTGCAGGTGAAGAGTTTACTTATGAGGAAGTTTCTACTGCACTTAGAACTCACGTTATGGACTGTCAGATCGTTCCTGTATTAGTTGGATCAGGTATTCATAATCAGGGTACCAGTATGCTGATGAACGTAATTAAGAAATATTTCCCATCACCTGAATATACAATAAACCATGGAAAGGAAACATCTACTGGAGAGCTTGTAATGGTAAAGTGTGATCAGAACAAGCATCTGTCTGCAAAGGTATTTAAGACTGTAGTAGATCCGTTTATCGGAAAGTATTCCTTAATTAAAGTTGTAACAGGTACATTAAAGGCCGGTGATAGCATTTATAATGTAAATAAGGGAACAGAAGATCGTGCGTCTAAGCTGTATTTGCTTCGCGGCAAAGAAACCATTGAGGTTCCAGAGCTTCGCGCAGGAGATATTGGTGCACTGGCAAAGATCGAAAAGATCTCCACAGGTGATACCATTTCCACAAAGGGTGCAACACTTATTTATGATGGACCGCAGGTAAGTAAGCCATATACATGCAAGGCATACCGTGCAAAGAATAAGTCAGATGAAGATAAGATCAATGGTGCACTTGCACGTATGGTAGAGGAAGATCAGACACTTCGTCTTGAGAACGATGTGGAAAATCACCAGACACTGATTTATGGCATCGGTGATCAGCAGCTTGATGTTGTTGCAAGCCGTATTCTGAATCGTTATAAGGTTGAGATCGAGCTGTATCGCCCGAAGGTAGCATACCGCGAAACACTTAGAAAGAAAGTTCAGGTACAGGGTAAGTATAAGAAGCAGACAGGCGGAAGCGGACAGTACGGCGATGTTCATATGGTATTTGAGCCATCAGGTGATCTTGATACACCATACGTATTCGAAGAGAAGGTAGTAGGAGGCGCTGTTCCGAAGAACTACTTCCCGGCAGTTGAAAAGGGTATTCAGGAGTCTGTATTAAAGGGTACACTCGCAGGTTATCCAGTAGTTGGCTTAAAAGCAACACTTGTTGATGGTTCCTATCATCCGGTAGACTCTTCAGAGCTTGCATTCAAGATGGCTGCAATTCTTGCTTACAAGAAGGGCTTTGCAGAGGCAAATCCAACGATCTTAGAGCCAATCGTATCAGTTTCCATCACCGTTCCGGATGAACTTGTCGGTGATGTTATGGGTGACTTAAATAAGCGCCGCGGCAGAGTACTTGGTATGGATCATGTAGCAGGCGGCAAGCAGATGGTAACAGCAGATGTGCCAATGGCAGAGATGTATGGTTACTCCACCGATCTTCGTGCAATGTCAGGTGGTATGGGCGAGTTCTCCTACGAGTTTGCAAGATACGAGCAGGCACCTCAGGATGTCCAGAAGAAGATTATTGAGGCAGCTGAAAAAGAAGAGCAGTAACCAACAATCTAACATTAAGAGTTTTGAAAGAAAGAGGGGGTTGACAAGCCCCCTTTTTCTATGGTATTGTAAAAAAGTGAAAAAAATGCAATGACAAGGAATAGTAAGCAGGGGAGAGCTTCAGAGAGCTGCCGGTAGGTGAAAGGCAGCAGCTTATAACTGCCGAACTGACCTTAGAGCACCGGCAGGGAAACGTCATTATATAAAGACGGAGTAGTTGGCGGCGGGTATTCCCGTTATAGAAGATCGAGGGCAAGGCAGATGGCTGCCTTGAAATAGAGTGGTACCGCGAAGTCTTTTCGTCTCTATACAAAGAGAAAGAAAGGGCTCTTTTTTTTCATAAGAAGAGACCCGGAAAGGAAACACAAAACACAATGAACAAGAATTACGATCCAAAAGAAATTGAATCAAAATGGCAGAAGGTCTGGATGGATGAGAAGGCATTTGCCGCAACAGATGACTACACCAAGCCAAAGTATTATGCGCTGGTTGAGTTCCCATATCCGTCAGGACAGGGACTTCATGTAGGTCATCCGCGTCCATACACAGCACTTGATATTGTTGCCAGAAAGAGAAGATTACAGGGCTACAACGTACTGTATCCAATGGGATGGGATGCATTTGGTCTTCCAACAGAAAACTACGCAATTAAGAATCATATTCACCCGAAGATCGTTACAAAGAATAATGTAGCTCGTTTCAAAAATCAGCTGCAGTCTTTAGGTTATTCCTTCGATTGGGACAGAGAGATTAACACAACTGATCCGAATTACTATCACTGGACACAGTGGATCTTCTTAAAGCTGTACAAAGCAGGCTTAGCATATAAGTCAGAGATGCCTGTTAACTGGTGTACTTCCTGTAAGGTAGGTCTTGCAAACGAGGAGGTTGTAAACGGTGTATGTGAGCGCTGCGGAAGCCCTGTTGTTCGTAAGATGAAGAGCCAGTGGATGTTAAAGATTACCGAATATGCAGATAAGCTGATCGATGGTCTTGACAGCGTTGATTATGTTGAGAAGGTAAAGGTTTCTCAGAGAAACTGGATTGGCCGTTCAAATGGTGCAGAGGTTGATTTCTCAATCGCTGGTGCAGATGATAAGCTTCGCATCTATACAACACGCCCGGATACTTTATTTGGTGTAACATACATGGTAGTATCACCGGAGCATCCATATCTTGATAAGTATAAGGATCAGATTTCCAACTGGGATGAGATTGTTGCATACCGTGAGGAAGCAGCAAAGAAGTCTGACTTCGAGCGTTCTGAGCTGGCAAAGGATAAGACCGGTGTTGAGATCAAGGGCTTAAAGGCAGTTAATCCGGTAAATAAAAAAGAAATCCCGATCTGGGTTTCTGATTATGTACTGATGAGCTATGGTACTGGTGCAATAATGGCAGTTCCGGCTCATGATGAGAGAGACTGGGCATTTGCAAAGAAGTTTAACCTTCCAATCGTTGAGGTTGTAGCAGGCGGAGATGTTCAGAATGCTGCATTTACTGATGTTCAGACAGGAACACTTGTAAACTCAGGATTCCTTGATGGACTTGAGGTTGCTGATGCAAAGAAGAAGATCATTGAGTATCTTGAAGAGAATAAGATTGGTACACCAAAGAAAAACTATAAGTTAAGAGACTGGGTATTCTCAAGACAGCGTTATTGGGGTGAGCCGATCCCAATCGTAAAGTGCGAAAAGTGTGGATATGTTCCGTTATCAGAGGACGATCTGCCGCTGGAGCTTCCAGATGTAGAAAGCTATATGCCGACTGATAATGGTGAATCTCCATTAGCTGCTATGACTGATTGGGTTAATACAACATGTCCGTGCTGCGGCGGTCCGGCAAAGAGAGAGACTGATACTATGCCTCAGTGGGCAGGTTCATCATGGTATTTCTTACGCTATACTGATCCGCACAATAACGATGCACTGGCAAGCAAGGAAGCTATGAAGTATTGGCTGCCGGTAGACTGGTACAATGGCGGTATGGAGCATACTACACTTCATCTTCTGTATTCTCGTTTCTGGCATCGTTTTCTGTATGATCAGGGTGTTGTTCCGTGTCCGGAACCGTATCAGAAGAGAACTTCTCACGGAATGATTCTTGGTGAGAACGGTGAGAAGATGTCTAAGTCACGTGGAAATGTTATCAACCCGGATGATATTGTAAACGAGTTTGGTGCAGATACACTTCGTACTTATGAGATGTTTATCGGTGCATTTGAGCTTGCAGCAAGCTGGAGCAATGAGGGTGTAAAGGGATGCCGTCGTTTCTTAGAGCGTGTATGGAAGCTGCAGGATATGCTGACTGATGAGGGAGGTTTCTCTAAGGATATGGAAACTAAGATGCATCAGACTATGAAGAAGGTTTCCTCAGACTTTGAGACCTTAAAGTATAACACAGCAATCGCTGCAATGATGGCACTTTTAAATGATTTCTACAAGAAGGGCAGCATCACAAAGGGCGAGTTAAAGACATTCTTAATTCTGTTAAATCCAGTAGCACCTCACATCACAGAAGAAATGTGGGCAGACTGCGGTTTTGGAGGACGTCTGTATCAGCAGGCTTGGCCAGAGTATGATGAGGCAAAGACTGTTGAGAATACAGTAGAGATTGCCGTTCAGATTAACGGAAAGACAAAGGGTACTGTTTCTATCGCAAGAGATTGTGATAAGGATACTGCTATTGCAGCAGGAAAAGAAGTAATCAAGGATAAGCTGACTGGAAATATTATCAAAGAGATTTATGTTCCAGGAAGAATTATCAACATCGTTATGAAATAATGTGAAATAAAGCCGCAGCATACAGTCGCATAATGCGGCAGTGCTGCGGCTTTGACAATTTTTGAAACGAGTATTGTGATTTTCAGATCTATACGCAGAATGCAATTTTGCATGGTTCTGAGTATTTACCAGATTTCGGAAAAGAGGTTTCTATGAAGATTTGCAAAAGGATAAAAGCAACAGTTTTGTCATTGTGTCTGATAATTGGTATGTGTGCAGCTTCACTTCCACAGACTGTTCGTGCTGAGTATGGCGATAATGCATATTCGTTCATGAAGCAGCTGCAGTCTAATTATCCATATCGTCAGGTCAATTCATCAAACGGAATGCTGTCAGGAGCTGAGGAATGGTTAAAGGCACAGATTGTTACGATGGGCTATGAGTATATGGCACAGCCGTTTACCATGACATCAGCTGATGGTGTGACACCATGCTATGGAGAAAATCTTATTTTTTCAAAACAGGGAGCAAGTGATCGTGTTATTGTAGTCGGTGCGCATTATGACTGTGTGGAGCAGACTTTTGGTACTGATGATAATGCATCGGGAGTCGGCGTACTGTTAGAGCTTGCAAGTATCTACAGCACAAAAGAATCTCCGTATACTATTCGCTTCATCCTATTTTCAGCAGAGGAGCCGGGTTGTCTTGGCAGTCAGTATTATGTAGATAATCTTAGTCAGGAAGAGCGCGACCGCATTGCATGTATGATAAATATTGATACGATTGCAGCTGGCGACAATATGTATCTCTATGGAGGTACAGTGGATGACAGTGGAAGCATTGTTCAGGACTGGGCTGTTTATCAGGCACAGTCAGCAGCAGATCTTCTTGGTCTTGATATGTCTTTCCATCCAGATGTAAACGACAGTTTCCCGACACCTACAAAAGCAACAGCGAGTGATCAGATGCCATTTGCTAATGTAGGTATTCCTTATATCTATTGCGAAGCTTCAAACTGGAATGGTGAGCCGTACACAAATTTCTATCAGACAAGCAATTCGGCCGTTAATGGCGGTACTATTATGCATAAGGCTGAGTATGATAATCTGACATTTATTGAGAATACGTTTGGAACGCGTGCATATGAGCACCTTCAGGCATATGCTAAATTGCTCGATTATCTGCTTGAGAATATGAAGGAGGGCGAGTACGCAACTGGCTATACCTTCGAGGATACTAATACAAAGGCAACTACAACTAGTTCCGTTTATTTAAGAGAGAGACCGACACAGTACAGTCCGTCAGTTACATTGCTGGATGCAGACACTGAGGTTACTGTGACAGGTTATCATGCAAGCTGGTGCCGTGTCGAGGCAGATGGTCAGGAAGGCTATATTAAGACTGATTATCTGACAATGGAAGATGAAATTGCTTCTAAAGAGGACGAATCGTCAGAAGAAGAGTCTGAGAATGCCTCTGAAGAAGCATCAAAAGAAGCTGAAAGCAGTATGTCAGAGGAGTCATCATCTGAGGCTGCTGAAAATGAATCAGAAGAAGCTGTTTCAGAGAGTGAATCTTCCTCAAATGAAGCCTCCAAGAATGAAACCGTTTCTGAGGCGGCGTCAAGTGAGAAAGAAACAGATGGGGCTTTGAGCCAGAGTGCTTCCAGTCAGAATGCATCTGCACCTGAAGCTGACAGCCAGAATACAGTTGAAAAGATTATTGACCAGTTAAAAAATGATCCGTATACACTTCGTATTGTACTGATTGCTGCTATCATAATTATTGGCATATGGCTGTGTGTATTTATTGCACTTCGCCGTAAGAAGAATGCGCAAAAAAATGAAGACTCAAATGGAGCATCAAATAGTTCTGAGGAAACATTAAAGAAAGCGAAACGGGCAGATATGTCTGATTCAAAAGATTCAGATAATGGCTTTGCAGATCCGGATAAAAATAAAGACGAAAAATAAAAATATGATGTTGGGGTCAAAAGGTATTTTGCCACCAACTGATATCCACGAATTGCTCCGTTGCTATGCAACTTTCGCAATTCTAAAAACATTCGGATTCGCTGATTTTCCTTGAAAATCGCTGCATCCTCATGTTTTTGCGGGTCCCAAGCTCAAAAACCTAATCGTGCAAGCACGAACGGCTTTTGGAGCTTTTGACCCTGGTATCATACAATATACTAAGAAGGTATATGATTTCCCAGAAGGGAGATAATATGCCTTCTTTTTTTTGTTTAATAAGACAAAATTAAATGCTAGAATGATATAAAAAGACAGAAATGGAGATGCAAAAATGGATTTAAATGAATTTTTCAAAGAACACAATAAAGTAGCATTGGCATTTTCTGGAGGAGTAGATTCTTCCTATCTGCTTTATGCAGCAATTAAGAGTGGAGCGCAGGTGTGTGCCTACTATGTCAATGCTGCATTTCAGCCACAATTTGAGCTTGATGATGCTATGCGTCTTGCAAAACAGCTAAATGCTGATATGAAGGTATTAACAGCAGATGTTCTTTCAAATGAAACAGTAGTGAAGAATCCTTCAGACCGCTGTTATCACTGCAAAAATGTTATATTCAATATGGTTCTTGCAGAGGCGAAGAAGGATGGTTTTACAGTACTGATGGATGGAACTAATGCATCTGATGCAGAAGATGACCGCCCAGGAATGCGTGCGCTTCGAGAGCTTTGTGTCTACTCACCACTTCGCATCTGTGGTCTTACAAAGACGGAAATTCGAAGACGTTCAAAAGAAGCAGGTCTTTTTACATGGAATAAGCCAGCTTATGCCTGTCTGGCAACACGTATCCCAACAAACGAGCGCATTACTGCAGAAAAGCTTGAAAAGACTGAAGAAGCAGAAAATTATTTGTTCTCTCTTGGCTTTACAGATTTTCGTGTGCGTTATTTAAATGATTCTGCAAAGATTCAGATGCCGGCAGCACAGATGACAAAGCTTTTAGAAATGCGAGAGGAAATTCTTATAGAATTGAAAAAATATTACAAAGAAGTGCTGCTTGATTTGCAGGCCAGATAAAAAATTTGATTATATGGGGAGATAAAGTTGTGAATAGCGAGGCAAGACAGATACTAGAAGCAGTGAAGGCAGGAAGTATGAGTATAGATGATGCACTGCTTGAAATAAAAAAAGAGCCTTTTGAGGATATTGGATATGCAAAGGTGGATTTACACAGAAAAATCCGCCAAGGCGCAGCAGAAGTAATCTATGGTGCAGGAAAGACACCAGAGCAGATGATTGGAATTGTATCTGCTATGTTAAAAAATGGTCAGGATCACATTTTAATTACACGTTTATCATCAGAAGCAGCAGATATGATTAGTCAGGTACATCCATTGCATTATCACAAAGATGCAAGAGTTGGCATTATCGGAGAAATGCCAAAACCGACTGGAAAGGGAAAGATTGTTGTGGCGACAGGCGGAACATCTGACATTCCGGTAGCAGAGGAAGCAGCGCTGACAGCAGAAATTCATGCAAACGAGGTTGTGCGCCTATATGATGTTGGAGTGGCAGGACTGCATCGTTTATTAAATCATATGGATGAAATCATGAGTGCAAGTGTAATCATTGCAATAGCCGGAATGGAAGGCGCACTAGCAAGTGTAATAGGCGGCTTAGCAGATTGCCCTGTCATTGCAGTTCCTACAAGCGTAGGATACGGTGCATCCTTTGGCGGTGTTTCAGCACTTTTGTCAATGCTTAATTCCTGTGCAAGCGGTGTATCTGTAGTAAATATTGACAATGGCTTTGGCGCCGGCTACTTGGCAGGAATGATGAATCATATGTAACTATTAATCATTTGAAATAAAGGAGAAAAAACAAATGAGAACATTATATTTAGATTGTGGAATGGGTGCAGCAGGTGATATGCTGACAGCAGCACTTTCAGAGCTTTTGCCTGATCAGGATGCATTTTTTGAAAAAATGAATGCACTTGGAATCCCGGGAATTCATTTTGAGAAAGAAAAAACGCAAAAATGCGGTATTACAGGAACACACAGTAAGGTAACAGTAAATGGTGAGGAAGAGGAAAGCCTTGATGTGCATCATCATGATCACGATCATCATCATGACCATGAAGACCATCACCATGACCACGACCACCATCATGATCATGAAGACCATGACCACGATCATGAAGACCATCATCACGACCACGATCATGAAGACCATCATCACGACCACGATCATGCGCATGGTGCACATCATCACCACAGCAGCCTGCATGATATTGAGCATATCGTAAGAGATCATCTGCCGGTATCAGATCGCGTAAAGGATGATATAATGGCAGTTTATCAGCTGATCGCCCAGGCTGAAAGCGCAGCACATGGTGTACCAGTTGATCAAATTCATTTTCACGAAGTAGGAACTATGGATGCCGTTGCTGATATTACAGCAGTCTGTATGCTTATGGAGGAGCTTTCTGTTGATCAGGTGATTGTATCACCAGTTCATGTTGGAAGCGGAAAAGTACGCTGTGCACATGGTATTTTGCCAGTACCAGCACCGGCAACTGCTTATATTTTAAAGGATGTGCCGATTTATGGAGGAAGGATTCAGGGAGAGCTTTGTACACCGACAGGCGCAGCACTTTTAAAACATTTTGCCACAAAATTTGGTGATATGCCAGTTATGAAGACGAAGGCTATCGGTTATGGAATGGGCAAGAAGGATTTTGAGATGGCAAATTGTGTCCGTGCGATGTTAGGAGAGACAGCAGATGATGTAAGCCGTGTTTCTGAGCTTTGCTGCAACATAGATGATATGACTGCAGAGGAGATTGGCTTTGCAACAGAGACAATTTTAGCAGCAGGTGCTCTGGAAGTGTTTACTGTCTCCACAGGAATGAAAAAATCCAGACCAGGCATTTTACTTGAGGTGATGTGCCGTGAGGAAGACCGCGACCGCATGATTGAACTTATATTTTTGCATACAACTACGCTTGGTGTTAGGGAACAGTTTTCAAGACGCTATACTATGACACGCTCTATAAAGACAATAAAGACTCCATATGGTGATGTGAGAAAGAAAGTTTCGACAGGCTATGGTACTTCACGTGAAAAGTATGAGTATGAAGATTTGGCATCAATTGCAAGAAAGCAGGGAATATCCATTCGCGAAGCAAGGCAGACTGCAAGTGACTTTGATAAATAAAAAAGCTGATTAGAATTTTTATTTACAAAAAGGGAGAATGATATGAGAAAAAAACATGTAAGAAATTTAACGGCAGGCTGTGCTGCGTTTATGGCGGCAGCATTTGTATTTTCAGCAGGCTTTTCAAAAACAGCATTTGCAGACGAAGCAGACAAAACTACACTCGTATATGGAAGCACTGACTATACACGCATTAACCCGGCAATGGATGAGCACTGCGAAATAAACGTGCTGTTATTTGATGGTCTTACTGATCATGATGGTGATAATCAAATTATTCCGCGTCTGGCAAAGAGCTGGGAGTATGATGAGGAGAATTTAACATACACGTTTCATCTTGAGGAAGGCGTCAAGTGGCATGATGGTGAGCCTTTTACAGCAGAGGATGTAAAATTTACATTCGAAGCAATTATGGATCCGGCAAATGAATCTGAGAATGCACCTGATTATGAGGATATAGAGAGCATTGAGGTGATTGACGAACATACGGTAGCTTTTCATCTTTCTAACGTTAATACCGCTTTTTTGGAATATATGACAAAACCTGTTATGCCAAAGCATCTGTTAGAGGGTGAAGATTGGCAGACATCTGACTTTTTCCGTGCACCAGTTGGAACAGGACCATATAAGTTTGTAAGTTGGGATGCAGGACAGACTATTACAATGGAAAAGAATGAGGAGTATTTTGCCGGTGCAGCTAATATTGATACAATTGTATTTAAGATTGTGACAGATGATAATGCAAAAGCAATGCAGCTATTAAGCGGCGAGCTTGATTTGGCGCAGATTACACCAAAGGAAGAATCACTTTTTGCTGATAATGACGAATTTAAAGTGTACGATATGACAACTTCTGACTACAGAGGCATTCTCTACAACTTTAATAACGAGTATTGGCAGGAAAATGCCGATCTGATCCCGGCAATCAATTATGCGATTGACCGTCAGGCGATCCTTGATGCAGTGCTGTTAGATAAGGGTGAAGTGGCATATGGTCCTCTGCAGCGAAATAAATATAACAATGAAAATGTGGAGCACTACGATTATAACTTAGAAAAGTCGGCAGAGATTTTTGAAGCAGCAGGATGCACACAAGATGCAGATGGCTACTGGTGCAGAAACGGGGAGAGAATTAGCTTTACAATTAACGCGACACCGGGTGATCAGGTGCGCATTGATATGGCGCAGATTGCAGCACAGCAGCTTCGCGAGGCAGGACTTGATGTAAAAGCAGATGTACCGGCAGGCGGAATCGACTGGGCAGGACAGGAGTGCTGCATCATTGGATGGGGATCTCCGTTTGATGCAGATGATCATACATACAAGGTATTTGGTACAGATAAGGGAGCAAACTATTCTGGATATTCAAATGCACTTGTAGATGAATACTTAACACAGGCACGTCAGACAGAGGATGAAAATGAGCGTAAGGAGGCTTATGCAAAGTTTCAGGAAGTATTAGCAGAGACACCGGCTTACACATTCTTCTGCTATATTGATGCGCTTTACGCAGCAGAGAATACGATTCAGGGAATAGATGAAGATACTGTATTAGGTCATCACGGTGTAGGCATTTTCTGGAATATCTGTGACTGGACAATTGAAAATCAGTAACAAAACGAAGGGAAATGAGCGATGAAGAACAAATGGCTTAGTGTGCTTTTCAAAAAGATCGCTGCATTTTTTATCAGCATATGGGTGCTGTCTGCCATTGTGTTTTTCTTATCACGAATTACACCGATTGATCCGTTGCAGTCGTACTATGGTGAGCGCGTAGAGAAAATGAGTGAAGAACAAAAGGACAGTGCCAGAGAACGTCTTGGATTAAATGATCCGATTCCGGTACAATATGTGCGCTGGCTTAAGCTGGCGCTGTCCGGTGATTTTGGAATCTCCTACAAATATAAGCAGGACGTTACTATTGTGATTAAAGAACGTATCCAAAATACACTCGTTTTAGGAGTATTAAGCTATGTGATTTTATTTATTGGAGCATTGCTGTTAGGACTTTTATGTGCTTGGAATGAAAATAAATTTGCAGACAGGTTTATTGTGCGCCTTGGAACGATTACAAGCTGCATTCCGGAATTTTGGATGGCACTAATGTTGATTTTTGTGTTCAGCGTATTGCTTGGCTGGTTCCCGGCAAGCGGTGCATATTCAATTGGAGGAGGCAGCTTAATTGACAGGCTGCGTCATCTTGTGCTGCCATTAATTGCCTCAGTGGCTGGTCATTTGTGGTATTTTGCCTATATGGTGCGAAATATGCTCTGCGAAGAAACACGTTCAGAATATATCGTGCTTGCACGTGCAAAGGGAACAAAAGACAGTACAATATTATTTCGTCACTGCCTAAAAAATGTGCTGCCAGCTTATATTAGTCTTATGGCAGTTTCAGTGGCGCACATTCTTGGCGGTACTTATTTGGTAGAAGCAGTATTTGGCTATCCGGGAATTGGTATGCTTACGTATGAAAGTGCCAAAACATCTGATTACAACATGCTTATGGTACTATGCCTTTTAACAGGAGTAGTGATGATAGCAGCAAACACGATTGCAGAGCTAGTGAACGCAAGGTTAAATCCATATATAGCGCAGGAGGGAAAATGAGTTCTGAAAAACATATAATGAAGAGAAAAAAAGTACCGTTTCTTTCCTTTGTGCTGCTTGGCATTTTGATTATGGGATGTGTGTTTGTACCATTTTTTTGCAAAGATGCGTCTTATATGGATCTTATGAACTGCAGCCGCGCACCAGGGCGTGAATTTTTCTTTGGAACAGATACTATGGGACGCGATCTGTTTTCATGTATATGGCATGGCGGACGTGTTTCTCTTACCATTGGCTTTTTGTCTGCTGCCATATCAGCAGTTATTGCAGTTTTGTATGGCACAGCAAGTGCACTGTCACCTGCGTGGCTGGATCGGCTTTTGATGCGGTTAGTAGACGTGCTTCTTTCTGTTCCGTCGCTTTTGCTTGTCTTATTTGTGCAGGCAGTATTTGGAAAAAATATCATAGGAATGAGTGCAGCGATTGGACTTTGCGGATGGTTTTCAATGGCAAAAATCGTGCGCACACAGGCAAAAACAGTAAAAGAAAGCGGCTTTGTCACGGCATCGCAGTGTATGGGCGGCGGCTTTTTTCATGTGCTTTACTGGCATCTTGCCCCAAATTTTCTTCCATCCATTTTATTTATGATTATTATGAGTGTACGAACAGCAATAGCTGAAGAATCAACACTTAGCTTTCTGGGGCTTGGCCTTCCAATAGAGACAATCTCGTGGGGCAGTATGCTCGCACTCGCACAAAATGCCTTTGTCATGCGCGCATGGTGGATGATTTTGATTCCGGGCCTTTTTTTAATACTCCTTTTTTTATGCCTCACCGAGATAGGAAGCTGGTGCCAAGAGCGCATGAATCATAAAAAAAGGCAGATGTAAAACACTATTAGAACAGACAGTGATAGAAAATATTGAAGGACAAATGAAATAATGAAATTGATAATGACCTATTACAAAAAAATGATTATCACATATAAAAAGCTTTTTGTGATGTCATTTGTGATCATGGCGGCAGTGACCGTGAGCAACCTTTTGATTCCGTGTGGAATGCGCTTTCTGGTAGACCGTATCTCACAGGCGAACAGTCTTGGACAGAAAGAACTTCTTTTTTTGCTTGCCGCATTCGCAGCATTTTTATTATGCATGGGGTTTAATACCTGGTTGGAAATTAGATGGTATTTGCTGTTGGATAAGTTAGGCGGCCTTTGTATGAGAGACTTGACACTCAAGATGGAGGCAGCACTTGCGGCCGCTTCTTTATCCGATGCCGATAAGATTGGTGCAGAGGTGTTAAAGCATACAATGTATGCTGATGTGCTTGATGTATTTCGTGTGACAGGTCATCACATACCATCGTTTATCAGTGCGGTATTGACAACTATTGTATGTATGGTATTGGCCTTTGCATTTAGCATAAAATTTGCAGTTTTTTTGGTGTTTTCAGTTGGTCTTGGCTGGTATGTGTCATTTTTGGGGCGAAAGCGAATTTCACAGAAGGCAGGCAAGACAAATCAGAAAATGAAACAGTGCCATGCCGTCTGCAATCAGTATATTGATTCAATGACGCTTGTCCAGACAAACGATGTGCTCGATTACTTTCAGCAGGAAACAACGAGAAAATTAAGTGATTTCATTCAGACTGCAAAAAAAGAAGATCGCCTGATGATGTTTTGGGCCAAGCTGTCAGAACACTACAACACGATATCTACTATGCTGTTGTCTGTTTTGTTGTTAATTCCCTCATGGGGCGGCTCCGTTGGAAACTTGATCTTTTTTACGATGTTGTCAACGGTAATCAATTCGCAGGGTCAGAATGCACAGGAATTGCTGCGGCAAATTATGCGCGCACAGGTAAGCTTTGAAAATGTAGATAAGGTGTGCAAATTAGAGCCGCGCCAGAAAGCAGAGTCATTAACAGATGTTGAATCAATCGAGTTCGACTCAGTTTGTTTTTCTTATGCAAGCGGTGCACCTGCCTTAACACAAGTTTCCTGCTGTCTGCAAAAAGGACAGATGGTTCGTCTGATGGGTGAAAATGGCTGCGGAAAGTCTACATTTATAAAGCTTTTGCTCGGACTTTATCGGCCAGACAGTGGAACAATAAGAATTAATTCACAATCAGTTGATGCTTATTGCAAACAGGATATGAGCCGCCAGTTTTTGTATGTTGGTCAGGAGGAGATTTTTTTAAACGAGACAGTAGAAGATTATTTACACATTATCACACAAAACAAGGGAGAAGCTGTGACATATCTGTTAAAAGAATATGATATAGCGGAGGATCGTATCATCGAAAATGAGGGAAAATCATTGTCGGTGGGACAGCGAAAGAAGCTGTTAATCATGAAAATGCTTCTTAGAATCGAGGAAGCATCTGTTTTGATTGTAGATGAAATTGAGGCTGGTCTTGATCAGGAAACGAGAGAAAAATACGAGCAGTTGTTAAATCTTATTGCAAAAAAGAAGAATAAACTTATAATTGTCGTTGAGCATGACCCACAAGGAACGATTGAATTTACAAAAATAATGCATTTTGAACACGGCCATATTGTGAATATTGACAATTTCTAAACTACAGTTCACAGATTAGATATTTTTTACTTGCAATTTAAACTTTAGTGTGCTATAGTAATGAACCATAAGAAACGCATTGAAGGAGACTCTATCCCAACGATCTTGACAGGAAGAGGGCGTCACCGACTGAGAGCGCCGTCATGAGGGACTGGGTGTGGGAACGCTCCGGAGCGGGCATTCTGAGCTTTTATTATGAGTAAAAGGGTAGGTTTGCACGTTGGTTTACGTTATAACCATAGAGTGATCCAGATATGGATTGAATGCGGGTGGTACCGCGGAACGAAGATGTTTCGCCCCGGAGACTGTGTTAAAACGGTCTTCGGGGCTTTTTGTTTATCAAGTTAAGGTACTCTTGCATCTGTCATGGAGACTCGTATTTTGGCTGAAAAGAAAGGACAACATGGAATTTATCAGTGGAATCAGCAAAAAAGAGTATGCAAGTATTAAGGAATTGGCACAGGGAAGCTGTGATGGAAAGACTGTTCGCATGGAGGGAATGGTTCATGCTGTAAGAGACATGGGCGATGTACGCTTTGTGATCTTACGAAAGGCAGAGGGACTCGTTCAGTGTGTCTATGAGGAAAAAACAGCAGGCTTTGAGTTAGGCGAATTAAAGGATGAGAGCGCAATTCGTGTAGAGGGTGTTGTTTATGAAGAAAAGAGAGCACCGTTTGGAAGAGAGCTTCGTTTAACATCAGTGACTATTTTATCAGAGCCTTCGGCAGCAATGCCATTACCTGTCAACAAATGGAAACTAAATACTTCACTGGAAGCAAAATTAAACTACCGCCCATTATCTCTTCGCAATTTGAAAGAGCGAGCAAAGTTTCGCATTCAGGAGGGAATTGCAAGAGGCTTTTGTGAATTTTTAACTTCACAGGGCTTCACGCAGATCAGAACTCCAAAGATCGGAGCAAAGGGAGCAGAGGGCGGTTCTAATGTATTTAAGCTTGATTATTTCCACCGTCCGGCGGTACTCGCACAGAGCCCGCAGTTTTACAAGCAGATGATGGTCGGCGTGTTTGATCGTGTGTTTGAGACTGGACCTGTATTTCGTGCAGAGAAGCATAACACAAAACGCCACTTAAATGAATATACGAGTCTCGATTTTGAGATGGGCTTTATCGACAGCTTTCAGGATATCATGGCAATGGAAACCGGCTTTTTACAGTACACAATGGAGCTGTTAAAGAAGGATTATAAAACAGAGCTTGATATGCTTGACATTACACTTCCAAAGGTTGATGAGATTCCACAGGTACGATTCGATGAGGCAAAGCGTCTTGTGGCAGAGAAATATAACAGACAGATCAGAAATCCATATGATCTTGAACCAGAGGAGGAAGCACTGATTGGCCGCTATTTCGAGGAAGAATATGGCGCAGACTTCGTATTTGTTACTCACTATCCGAGCAAGAAGCGTCCATTCTATGCAATGGATGATCCAGATGACAAGACATTCACTCAAAGCTTCGATCTATTGTTTAAGGGACTTGAGGTTACAACAGGAGGACAGCGTATTCACGAGTATCAGATGCTTCTTGACAAGATCGAGGCAAAGGGTATGACAACTGAAGGCATGGATCAGTACCTTGATATCTTCAAGCATGGAATGCCGCCGCACGGAGGACTCGGCATTGGCCTAGAGCGTCTGACGATGAAGCTGATCGGTGAGGACAACGTGCGTGAGACCTGCCTCTTCCCAAGAGATCTTTCCAGACTGGAGCCGTAACATTTAATGAGCGGTGAGACGAAGAAGTCAAACCGCTTTCGTAAAAATATAAAGAAAAATTGGAAGGAAATCACGATGGCAAATATAATTGATGATGAGACAATAGAGTATGTTGGAATATTAGCAAAGCTCGCGCTTTCCGAAGAGGAAAAGGAGCAGGCAAAAAAAGATATGTCTGATATGCTTGACTATATAGATATGCTTGGTGAGCTGGACACATCCAATGTAGAGCCAATGAGTCATGCATTCCCTGTTTTCAATGTGTTCCGTGAGGATGTAGTTACAAATGGAGATGGAAGCGAGGAGACACTTGCAAATGCACCGGAACAGAAAAACGGGGCATTCAAGGTTCCAAAGACTGTGTAATGGTGTTCTGAATAATTACAAAACATTTGGCTTGATTAGATAACAGGTAATGGAGAGACAGGAGACAGTTTAATGGAGATTCAAAAATTGACAGCAGTTTCGCTGGGAAAAAAGATAAAAGAAAAAGAGATCTCCGTGCGGGAGGCGCTTGATGCAGTTTTCGCACAGATTGATCAGACAGAAGGCAGGTATCATGCGTATGTGACACTCGATAAAGAGGGTGCTTACAAGCAGGCTGATGTTGTTCAGGAAAAAATAGACAAGGGTGAGCTGACAGGAGCACTTGCTGGTGTACCGGTAGCCATCAAGGATAATATGTGCACTAAAGGACTATTGACTACCTGCAGTTCAAAAATTTTGGAAAATTATATTCCAACCTACACGGCATCTGCAGTTCAAAACTTAACTGATGCAGGCTGTGTAATCATTGGAAAGACAAACATGGATGAGTTTGCGATGGGAAGTACAACAGAGACTTCATATTATGGTGTTACAAGAAATCCTCATAATCCAGACCATGTTCCAGGCGGTTCTTCAGGAGGAAGTGCAGCAGCAGTTGCCTTAAATGAATGTTTTTTTGCACTTGGTTCTGATACAGGCGGTTCCATTCGTCAGCCATCTGCATTTTGCGGCATCACCGGTATGAAGCCAACATATGGCACGGTTTCCCGTTATGGACTTATTGCCTATGGTTCTTCACTTGATCAGATTGGTCCGATGACAAAAAATGTTACTGACTGCGCAGCTGTTCTTGAGACAATTGCTTCCTATGATAAAAAAGACAGCACGTCGATGAAACGTGAAGAATATGATTTTACATCTGCACTTGTGCGAGATGTAAAAGGTCTTCGCATCGGACTTCCAAAGGATTATTTTGGCGATGGTCTTGACAGCGAAGTAAAGGCAGCAATTTTTAAGGCAGCAGAAACCTTTAAGCGTATGGGAGCTATTGTAGAGGAGTTTGATTTAGGTCTTGTGCAATATGCAATTCCGGCATACTATATCATAGCATCAGCAGAAGCTAGCTCAAACCTTGAGCGTTTTGATGGTGTAAAGTATGGCTACCGCACAAAAGAATATGGTGATCTTCACAGCATGTACAAAAAGACACGTTCAGAAGGCTTCGGCTCAGAGGTAAAGCGCCGTATCATGTTAGGCTCCTTTGTTTTAAGCTCAGGATATTATGATGCCTATTATTTAAAGGCATTAAAGACAAAAGCACTTATCAAGCAGGAGTTTGATAAGGCATTTGAAAAATATGATATTATTCTGGCACCGGCAGCACCAACGACTGCACCGCTTTTAGGCAGCAGCTTACAGGATCCTATCAAGATGTATTTAAGTGATATTTATACAATATCTGCAAATCTTGCTGGAATCCCAGGTTTGTCAATTCCGTGCGGAAAAGATAAGATGGGTCTTCCAATTGGAATGCAGCTTCTTGGCGGCTGTTTCCAGGAAAAAACATTGCTTCGCGCAGGTTTTGCGTATGAAAAGGCAAGAGAGGAGGAAGCGTGATGGCACAGTATGAAACCGTGATCGGTCTTGAGGTTCATGTGGAGCTGGCAACAAAAACAAAAATTTTCTGCGGCTGCTCCACCGCATTTGGAGGTGCTCCAAACAGCCATACCTGTCCTGTCTGCACTGGACTTCCAGGTTCGCTTCCTGTATTAAACAAGCAGGTTGTTGAGTATGCAATGGCAGTTGGACTGGCAACTAATTGTCAGATCAATCAGTATTGCAAGTTTGATCGTAAAAACTATTTTTATCCAGATAATCCGCAAAACTATCAGATCTCTCAGCTGTATTATCCGATATGTCATGATGGCGGAATCAAGATAGATGTAAACGGTCAGAAAAAGATTGTACGTATCCATGAAATCCATATGGAGGAAGATGCAGGAAAGCTTGTTCATGATGAGTGGGAGGATGTCTCATTAGTAGACTATAACCGTTCAGGTGTGCCGCTTATAGAGATTGTTTCTGAGCCAGATATGAGAAGCGCTGATGAAGTTATTGCATATCTTGAAAAGCTTCGCCTGATCATTCAATATCTTGGTGCTTCAGACTGTAAGCTTCAGGAAGGTTCTATGCGTGCTGATGTCAACTTGTCTGTTCGCCCTGTTGGTGCAGAGAAATTTGGAACACGTACCGAAATGAAGAATTTAAATTCATTTAAGGCTATTGCGCGTGCCATTGAAGCAGAGAGAGCGCGTCAGATCGAGCTTATTGAAGAAGGCAAGAGTGTTGTTCAGGAGACGAGACGCTGGGATGACAATAAGGAATATTCATATCCTATGCGTTCAAAAGAGGATGCGCAGGATTATCGCTATTTCCCAGAACCAGATCTGCCGCCGCTTCAGATTCCAGATGAGTGGATCAAACAGTTAAAATCATCTCAGCCAGAGCTTCGTGATGAAAAGATGGCACGCTATAAGGAAGAATACGAGATACCGGATTATGATGCTGATATTATTACAGGTTCTAAGCGCATGGCTGATATTTTCGAGCAGACTGTTGCTCTTGGTGCAGCGCCAAAGAAGGTATCAAACTGGCTGATGACAGAAACGATGCGTCTTTTAAAAGAGCAGATGATGGATCCGGATGAGCTTGATTTTTCACCGAAGCATTTAGCTATGCTGATTGCACTTGTTGAGAAAAAAACAATCAACCAGACAATTGCAAAGGAAGTTTTTGAAAAGATTTTTGCAGACGACATTGAACCAGAGAGTTATGTAAAAGAGCATGGTCTTGGTATGGTCAGTGACACAGATGCACTGCAGAAAACAGTAGAGGAAGTCATTGCCGCAAATCCACAGTCAGTAGCAGACTATAAGGCAGGAAAGCAAAAGGCTATCGGCTTTTTAGTTGGACAGACTATGAAGGCCATGAAAGGCAAGGCAAATCCAACAGCCGTAAACGAGATTTTAGCAAAACTATTAAACGAGTAGTAAGATCTGCTCATCTGTTGAAAAAAACGGATGAGCAGATCTTTTTATACAGAAATTTCTTGGAAAATTTACAAAAAAATGCTTGATTATTTCGGATAAATGTGATAAAGTTACTTTGTTTGATAATTAACAAACGAAGTCTTGCAAAAGCAGGATGGAATAAAAATATATCATTTAATAAAAACTGGCTGAAGTTAGACAGACCAGAATAGAAAGGAAGAATTATCATGGCAAGATTTACATTACCAAGAGATCTGTATCATGGCAAGGGAGCACTTGAAGCATTAAAGACGCTAAAAGGAAAGAAGGCATTCGTCGTTGTCGGCGGTGGTTCTATGAAGCGTTTCGGTTTTCTGGATAAGGTTGTTTCCTATTTACAGGAAGCAGGTATGGAGGTTAAGCTGTTTGAAGGCGTAGAGCCGGATCCATCAGTGGATACTGTCATGAAGGGTGCAGCAGCGATGACCGAGTTTGGACCAGACTGGATTGTATCGATCGGCGGAGGTTCCCCGATTGATGCAGCAAAGGCTATGTGGACATTCTACGAGTATCCGGATGTTACATTTGAGGATCTGTGCATTCCGTTTAACTTCCCGACACTTCGTACAAAGGCTAAGTTCTGTGCGATTCCGTCTACATCCGGTACTGCTACCGAGGTAACCGCATTCTCCGTTATTACCGATTACAAGAAGGGTATCAAGTACCCGTTAGCAGACTTTAACATCACACCAGATGTTGCAATCGTAGATCCTGAGTTAGCAGAGACCATGCCAAAGAAGCTGACTGCTCACACCGGTATGGATGCAATGACTCACGCAATCGAGGCATATGTTTCTACTCTTCACTGCGAGTACACTGATCCGTTAGCACTTCATGCAATCGAGCTGATCAGCGAGTATCTGATTCCATCCTACAATGGCGACATGAATGCACGTGCAAAGATGCATGATGCACAGTGTCTGGCTGGTATGGCATTCTCTAACGCACTGCTTGGAATCGTTCACTCCATGGCACATAAGACTGGTGCAGCTTACAGTGGCGGACATATCGTTCATGGATGTGCAAACGCAATGTACCTGCCAAAGGTTATCCGCTTCAATGCAGTAGAGCCAGAAGCACAGAAGAGATATGCAAATATCGCAAGATTCCTTCACTTAGAGGGAAGCACCGATGCAGAGCTTGTAGATGCACTGATCGCTCATATCAAGGGTATGAATGCACAGTTAAATATCCCGACCTGCATCAAGGACTATGAGGGCGGAATCATTGATGAGAAGGAATTCATGGAGAAGCTGCCGAAGGTTGCTGAGCTTGCTGTAGGCGATGCTTGTACCGGTTCCAATCCAAGAAGCATTAACCCAGAGCAGATGGCAAAGCTGTTAAAGTGCTGCTACTACGATGAAGAAGTAGATTTCTAATTACTTAATAAAAAATTTAGGGCGCGTACCGCAGGGTGCGCGCCCTTTTGCTTGCAAATCGGAGTGGGAAAGGGTATAATTAGTTTATAAAATTAGCACAGTTTTGTGCGGAAATGAGGAAAAAATGATATTACTGACATCGGACGGCATAACATCCCCGCAGTTGGAGGAAGAAATAAAAAAAGCACTTGTGCCAATCTCAAGAAGAGCAGCGCTTGTGACAACCGCCTCGTGCCGGTACAAAGAAAAAGATCATAATGTTCCAGTATTAAGTGCGCTCATGAGGCGCTTTGGACTTGAGCCGGAGTGCGTGGACGTGGAATTTCAGGACGCGACTTTTTTATTGGCATATGATGTTGTTATTTTGATGGGCGGAAATCCATTTTATCTGCGCAAGCATTTAAAAAAGTGGAAAAATAGTCTGGAAGTTTTGACTGAGCTTGCTAACCGCCATGTGCTTATAGGAATAAGTGCCGGCAGCATGGTTCTTGGCGATACGATGGAGTTTGCCTGTCAGATTGAACCCGGTGGTATTGAGGAAGTTGGAGAAAATGTAGACTGCAGCGGTTTTGGCATTGTGCCGTTAAATATTATGCCGCATTACCTGGCATATCTGACTGCTTATGAACAGACAAAGGAGATACTGGAAAGCTACGAGGAGGAGACAGGACGAAAGATCTGTACCATAAATGACGGTGATGGCATAATCATTTCACAAGCAGGAAAAAAGGGACGCTATATCAAAGATGAACGATATACACCGATTGTTGCGCCTGACATGCCAGAGTATCAGGCATATTTTTTTGATCTGTATGGCACTTTGATTGACATTCATACAGAAGAGGGTGATCATGAGCTTTGGGAGTTTATGGCAAAATATTATGCCTACAAAGGAGCAAAGTATGGCTCATGGGAGCTTCGCTGGAGATATGGTGCATTGATTCATGATGAGGAAGAGCGGCTTTTGCATGAAAATCCCAAGCAGATTCCAGAGCCGCAGGTAGAACGAGTCTTTATGCGTTTATATGAAGAAAAGGGTGTGCGTGTTTCCATACAGGAGGCTGTGGATGCCGCACAGGTATTTAGAAGCTTTTCGCTGCGCTATGTTCGCTTATATTATGGTGCAAAAGAGCTTCTTGCCCACCTGAAAAAGAAAGACAAAAAGCTCTATGTGCTTAGCAATGCTCAGCAGGTATTTACTGCCAGCGAGCTGCGCTATCTTGGTATTTACGATTACTTTGATAAGGTGTGCCTGTCATCAGATTACCATTGCAAAAAGCCAGATGCTGCTTATTTTAAGGCATTATTAACGTCAGAAGGCTTAGATCCGGCAAAGGTAATGATGATCGGAAACAGTGAATATGATGATATACGTACTGCAAAAGCACTTGGTATGGGCGCCTGCTATATTCATTCCAATTTGTCACCGGAAGGAGAGACGGCAAATTGTGATATTGTTATGAGAGCGATGGATCTGCCTTCTCTGGAGAAGATTTTGTGCCGCGAAGCGCACTTGGCGTAATTCCATATTTTTTCTTAAAGACGCGGTTAAAATGAGGAATGCTGTTAAAACCGCATCTTCTTGCAATGTCCATGATTGGTTCATCAGTGTCTGCAAGCAGAAGCCTAGCAGCTTGAGACAGGCGATAGCTGTTTAAGCATTCTGTGAATGTTATGCCAATCGTGGACTTAAAGAACTTAATAAAGTGAGACTCACTAAATTCACATACTTTTGCCATCTGCTCAGTAGACAGCGGTTCACTGTAATGATCTGTGATATAGCTAATGATTTGCTTTGTCTTTACTACTGATTTTTGTGGGCGGCTCTTTGGTTTTACAGACGGCTCATTGTAAAATAGCAGATAAAACAGGCGAAAGAGACAGCTCTTTATGCCAAGCGGATAGGCTGCTGAATAAAACGTCTGCAGCTGAAACATTTCCTCAAAACATTGACGAAACTCATTGTACCAGCCGTCTTCAGGCGTGATAAGCCATGGAATGACTTGTTCTCCCTTTGAGAGTGGCTCTAAAAATGCAAATGCATCGTCATTATCTGTACCTCCAGAAAGAAGAGACAGCGGAAATTGAATCATGCTAATCTTCAGTGAGGAGTTTGAATCTGCGTCAATGGAATGCAGCTGACCTGGTAAGATCAGACAGATATCGCCCTTTTTTACCGAAATTTTTTCAAGGTCAATTGATACTCGTCCAGTTCCTTCACGGATTAGAAGAATTTCCATCGTGTCCTGCCAGTGAATCGATATAGAAGAAATGTCATCAGGCAGAACAGCCGTCAGGGCAGCAAAAGGAAAAGAACCTGTTAAAGGTTCGTGCATTTCAAATAAATCAATGTTTTGGATATTCATATGTATAATAATAAGCCTTTCTCAAAGTCAGTCTTTTTTTTTCATAATAGGTATACCACAAGAAACGAAAGAAAACAACCAAAAATGTGGAAGAGCAAAAACTTGACAGATACTTTTTTTATTACTATTATTAAAAGGTAAGTAGAACAAGATGGTAATTTAATAAAGAGGTGAAGAATGGAACTATATCATGCGAGTAAAGAGATTGTTCAGTACCCAGAAGTAAGAAAGGCAAGGTATACAAAAGATTTTTCTTGGGGATTTTATTGCACCAATAATTTTAAACAGGCAGTAAGATGGGCAAATCGCGGAATTGGTGATCCGATAATCAATTACTATGAATATAAGCCGAATGAAAAATTAAATATATTAAGATTTCCAGAAATATCAGATGCGTGGTTAGACTTTATTGCAGAGTGTAGAAGTGGAAAAACACATTCCTATGATATTGTAGAGGGACCTATGGCAAATGATACAGTATGGAATTACGTAAATGATTTTCTAGCAGGGCGAATAAACAGAAAGCAGTTTTGGGTGTTGGCAGAATTTAAATATCCGACACATCAAATAAGTTTCCATACATTGTCGGCACTTGATTGTTTGACGTTTGTAAAGAGTGAGGTAGTCTATGACAGAGAAGGAAAGAAATGATTATTTTTACGTATGCGCACTAATTGAATATATTGCAAGAGAAACAAAAAATCATCGTGGAGATATTGTGAATCAAATTGGTGAAGATGGTATAAAAAAGCTTTTGTATGATGCAGAGGTAGATCACTGCCTTAGTTTTGAACAGGTTAGCGATGAAGTAGTTGATTATTATAAAATAAAGCAGGGAGATTTTGATACAATATCGGCTTGCAAGTATTCGATCCCGAGTTTTCTTGATATTGGTAAATTATATAGTATTATGATAGAGGACTGTGCGAAGCCGGGAGATGAAGTTTCAGAGTTGATGAAAATATTTTCTTCTTTTATTAGTGATGAGATATCGAATTTTAATACCGATTTATATTATCAAAATCCAAACTATCTTGAGTGGTCATATAGAGAGGGAAAATTGTTAGATTGATCTTATATATATAAAGAATGTGGTGTTATTTTTATTTTACGAATAATCGTTAGAGATAGTTAGAGCGAGGGGAATTTTGCGGTGGCAGAGTTCCTTTTTTCGTTGACAAAAAACGATATTTTATTTAAAATACAGTATATAATATTTAATAATGAGGCTGATTTTAATAGTGAACCAAATAAGCCCAATAAGATTAATGAACCCAATGAGCTAACAAAAAAGGAGGACACCGATGGAGCTGGAAATTAAAAATGTATCGCACACCTATAAAAATGGAAAAAAAGCATTATCAGAAATTTCCACAAGTCTTACCCCTGGTGTGTATGGTCTCTTAGGACCAAACGGCGCAGGAAAATCAACGCTGATGAACATCATTACTGATAATCTGAGGCCAACAGCGGGTGAAGTGTCGCTCGATGGAAATGTGATCTGGAAAAACAGCAATGCGTATCGTGCAAGGCTTGGCTATATGCCACAGCAGCAAGGGCTATACAGTTCCTTTACCGGGACACGTTTTTTATGGTACATGGCAGCGTTAAAGGGATTGTCACATCGAGAAGCCAAAACGCGTGTAAATGAACTGCTAGAGTTGGTGAATTTAAAGGATGCCGCAGATCGACGTATCGGAGGCTATTCCGGTGGAATGAAGCAGCGCCTTTTAATTGCGCAGGCATTATTAAATGAGCCAGATGTACTTGTGTTAGATGAGCCAACGGCGGGTCTGGACCCGAAAGAGCGCATTCGCATCCGCAATTTTATCAGTGAGATTGCAGCAGATAAGATCGTTCTACTAGCAACACATGTAGTTACGGACGTGGAGTGTATTGCGAAAGAAATCATTTTATTGAAACAAGGACGCATTCTCAAAAAAGCATCGCCGATGGAGTTGATCCGAGAAATGGACGGACTGGTATGGGAATTTTTGATTCAGCCGGAGGAGATGGCAGGTGTGCAGAAAAAATATCTGGTCAGCAACATTATGATGACCGATGCCGGGATGCTTGTTCGTGCAGTAGGAAATGGGGAGCAGTTCCCGGCTGAACGAAAAAAGGCTGCGGCAAATATGGAAGATGTATATTTGTATCGGATGGAAGCAGATATTGGATAGAGAGTGGGGAAAGAAAAATGGGACTTTTGGAACTTTTCTTATATGAGTTAAGAAAGACCGTCGCATCGAAAGCATTGCTGGCAATTATAATTTTGTGTTTGGGCATCAGCATTGCTTACCAGTGGAGTGAGACACGCTCAGGCGGACAATACGATCAGTACAGCGGGCTGCGCGGCTCCTTTTGGAGCGAAGAACTAGAAAAAACAAAGGGAACAGACCGTGACAAGTTAAAACAATATTTTGAGATTGAAGGCTGGTATCATGGCCTTTTAGCGGCAGAAGAGAATGGACAAGATATTGAGTCATCACTGATGGAGTTTCAGGAACTCTATCCAGATGTGGATATGGAAGCACGTTTGCAACAGTCAGAAGAAGTACCAGAAGAAATGAGTCATCTGACAATGCATAAATTTTATAATAATATTGTGTCGAGATTAACCTATCAGGAATCGTATCCGCAGTTTCGAGAGAGCATTCAGCAAAAAGCCGATGAATTAGAAGATCTGGCACTTTTTTCAGATATTAGCGGATATAGCAGCCGCAACATCATACAGACGGCAGAGGCCTATAAAAAGCTGGGTGATCTCACACTAGAATATGATTACAGTGCAGCCATCTATATGGGAACTAATACAGTGATGGTTGATATGATGATCTTGTTTTTGGTGATCCTGATTGGTTGGCAGATCTTTTGCAGGGAGCGCGAGAATGGAATCTATCCGATTCTTCAGACGGCAAAAAGAGGAGGCGTGGCATTTATCAGTGCGAAGCTTGCGGCGTATTTTCTGATGCTTGCAATCCTTTCTTTTTTGCTTTATGCGGCACAGTTTTTGTTCGCTTTTTCCTTGTATGGGATTGGAAATTTAGATGTGGCATTGCAGTCACTCTCCGAGTATCGAAATTGTGTGCTTCCAGTTTCAATCGGGACATATATATGGCTGTTTTTGGAAATTAAAGTGACAGCTTGTTTGGTATTCGGTAGCCTGATTGTATTTTTTATGATAACATGGAAACGATTTGTGCCTGCTGTCTGCAGCTATTTTTGGGTGATGCTGATCGAATATGTATTGTATACCACTGTAAATAGCCTTTCAAAATGGAATTGGTTTCGCTATGTGAATTTGTTTTCAATATTGGATGCATCACAGCCGTTTACGGTTTATTGGAATTTAAATTTGTTTTCCCATCCAATTTGGGCAGAGTTTGCAAAGATGGTTCTATGTATTGCAACGATTCTTTTGTGTACCGTGCTTTCGATTTTGATTTATTGTCATGAGCGTGAGGGAAAGCGTGTATATGGCATAGCGTCAGGCAGACGAATTGCAGTCTGTTCATTGAGCGGAAAGCATGTGAGCATTTTTGCACATGAGGGATACAAGTTTTATGTGCTCGGCGGAATGGGGGTATTTTTGATTGTGGCCGCAGTTGTTTCGATGCGCATGGCAGAGGGAATTCCATCCCATACAGGAACGACAGAAATACAGGCATATCGGTATTATATTGAGCAGCTGCAAGGCACGTATACCGAAGAAACAAGGGCATGGCTGGAGCAGGAAACACAAATTATGCAGATGACCGATCAAGAGGCATTTGAAATTCAGGAGCAATTTCAAAACAGAGAAATTTCTTCGGAGACATACACAGACTGGATGGAGAAACGCCAGCAGTTGATTGAAATGCGGTCAAGAGGGTTTTATAAAATTTTGGCACAGGAACAGGTGATTAAGAATGCGAAAGAGAATGGATTTGAAAATGCAGGATTTGTCGATCAATATAAGCTGTCCTATCTGTTTAAGGATGAGAATAATCAAATGTTTCTTGCCTGTGTGCTGCTTTCAGCATTGATTCTGGGCGTATCGGGTCTGTTTGGAATCGAGGAACGAAATGGCATGATGGTGCTGTTACAATCCACGAAAAAGGGACGGCAGCCATTACAAAGAAGAAAATTGTTGCAGACAATTTTGTGCGCAACTGTGCTGTATGTAATTTTGTATGTGCCGTATTATGCAGCAATCTGGCGCGATTTGTCAGAGGTGGATGCGTCCCTTGTCTTAAATGGAGTGCCAGGTTATCAAAAGTTGCCTGTGCCGTTGTCCATTCGTCAGGCATTTGTTGTGATGTTTGTGCTTCGCTATCTGACAGCAGTGATTTGCAGCATCATTACAGCAGCTGTTACCAGTGCAGTAAAGAAACAGGCACTTGGAAGCGTAATCTGTTTCTTACTGTTTTTGGGACCATGTATTTTATATCTTTGGAAGGTAAATCTGTCTGGTGTGAGCGTTGTCGGCGGCCTTTTGCCGCAGCTTACTTTCCAAAACGGACAGGTCATGTTGTATGGTGTGTACTGGATTGGAATGCTGGCGGCAGTAGGAGGCAGTTTTCTTGCTATAAGAAAAAAATACTTATCGAAGTAGTTGATTTTAAATAGTACTACAAAAAATCTAAAAGAGAGGATTTTTTAATTTATAAAATCCTCTCTTTTAGATTAAAACTTAAAAAATAAAATTAGACGTCTCTTACATGAAAATAAGTTTAAAGAGCAATAAAAAGTAACGAGTGTTAGTAATAATTTGTTTTTCATAATATTTTCCTTTTAATTCGAGTTGTTTCTAGTATAAATTGGCAGTGAAGAATCATAATATTTTAAAGAGGTGACGGTTTCTAGGTATTCGCCATACAGGTAAATATCATATGTACCATCTTCATTTAAAATGGCATAGGCGTTTTCTTCTGTCAGAATAAAATCTTGTTCGTTCATAGTTGAGCTGTTATCGACAGGCAGCGGTTCCCATGTTACAAAGTAAGAGGACAAGAAAACGAAAATGCTGATCAAACGAAAAATTCCAGAAAAACGGCGAGGCTGTTTGGATGGATGTGCTAACAGCTGAAAGCGTTTTTCAAGACTTCCTTCTTTTATATTGCTAATCGAGAGTGTGCAGGAATCAAAGTAGTTTTTATTTGATACTGCATGTTGCTTCTTAATTTTTATCAAACATTCCATATAGGGAATGGCGTCCTCAAAGTTTTGTGTGAGAGAAGAATCCACATTGATTTCGAGAAGATTGTTGACTTGTCTTTTTAAAATATATTTCAACGGATTCCACCAATACACAATAAATAATAGTTGAAAGAAAAACTTATACAGCAGATCATGATGCAGAAAATGGGTCATTTCGTGTCGGAAAATAAAGTGCAAATCGTCATCGGAATAGTTATTTTCAGCAGGTAATAAAATGCGAGGATTACGTATGGAAAAAAGCATTGGACTTGAAAGCATCGGAATCTCATAGACAGGAAGTTGCTGGCTGATTCCATAAGAAATTTGTATGGACTGAAATGCTTTCATATAGTTTGAATGATACGACACGTTTTTTCCAGTTTGTATAACAATGCGATCAATTTGCTTATACTGACGCCAATAAAGGATGAGTTGAAAAAGAATTCCAATCAACCAAATAACAAGCAGAATATCCCATATGGATAGCCGAATTGAAAAGAAAGCAATGCGGTGCTGACAAATAAAAAAGGAAATTTGCTTGGCTAGTTCGTTCATTGGAAGGATTGCTGTAAAGTCAAAGTCAATCGGCACAACCAGACGTAAAATAGAAAGAAATGAAATGAATGCGATCGTTTTGTATCCGACATTCAGGATTCGTTTTGAACTGCTAAAGAAAATGCAGGAAAGAGAAAATAATACCGTGGATGTCAGAAAGGCCATTAAAATTGTGTAAAAAGATAGTTCGATCATGTGACATGAAACTTCCTTTCTTAAAGAGATTCGCTTAAAAGAGTGTTTATTTAAATGATAATACAAAATTATAAAGAAGTCAAAAGAATTATTGACAAAAAACAATATTTAAAATATGATAAAGATATCAAGTATAAATATTAAGATATCACGATATCATTAGGATTTAAAGAAAATTGAAAGAAAATGGAGGGAAGCGTGTGAAGGGCAAAAGAAAATGGAAAAAGTCAATATTCTCGACGTTCGTAAGTCTAGGGATAATGACATGCATAATACAAATTCCGGGCGAAATAAACGCTCAGGAAGCCACAATCTTCGGGGAAGAAGATTATACCTTGCAGTTGGAAAATTATCAAAAAGAACTGGATATAGATAGAAATGAAATTTCATATAATTCAGAAACCGACTGGGATTGGTCGTACTATGGTGGAAATCATATTTCAAAAATTGCAAAAGGCGACAATGGATATTATATTCGTCTTGGCGAGTATATTTATTTTTGTAGTTTTGAACGTGAAAAGTTGATACCGCTTTGTGTTCGCCCAGATTGCCTGCACGATAAGGAAGAATCGAGTGAGAAGAAGGAGTTGTGCATGGCTTATGTTGGACTTGGAACGAGCGCATTGTTCAGCGGAATTCAAGAAAATGAAGATACACTATATGCAAATTTTGCGATACAAAGCATAGGAGAAGATGGCAAGACATATGCAGGAGATGATTTATATTCAGTCAAAAAAGATGGTAGCAGTCGCGAAAAAATGAATTTAAAAATGGAAAATGCGTCTCGCTTTTGTATTCAGCGAGGAAATGTATATTATGTTACACATGTAACAGATCCTGCAAAATTGACAGAGACAGAAGGGGTGTATCGGGTGCCACTAGATGGAGGAAATCCAGTCCCGATTGCAGAGGTACAGGGCAATGCGATTTTCGAGATCTATCCGTATGGCGATTTTGTGTATGGCTGGTGTGGCATGGAAAATGTGACGTATTTGTTTGTCTATGATTCCAAGACGGAAAAAACGACAGCAAGACGCTTTGAACAAGAAAATATTCTCTTTTTTATACCATGGGAAGATGGGTTTCTGGGAATGGATAATGGAAAGTTATTTCAGATCAGCTCGGATTTAAAGCAGGTGGAACAAATTGGGACACTGTTGTCGGATGATAAGAATGAATTTGGAATATCGGATCACGATGAATTTTGGTTGTATAGCTTTCTGTCCACAGACGCTGACTATTTTTATTTTCAGGGAAGTGTAACGACACAGGAAGAAATAAAAGAGTTTGTAGCCATTTACGAGAAAGAAAATCTGGAACTGCAACAGATTATTTTTGTTGATGGAATGCCCGATTCTCAGTGCATTGGAGTTGATGAGAACCAGATTTTCTTTACCGGAAGAACAGAGGATGGCGATGCTGTATTTTGGCTGGAAAAGGAAACTATGCTAGAGAAAGATGTACAGTTTCATGTTTTACAGCCATAACAGAATCAATATAACAGAATCAACGCAGCTTCTTTTTGGCAGCTTCCAAAATCTTTTCCAAACGCTCAATTTCTGCCTGGGAATCTTGTGGATTTTTTAGCTCGGATTCCACAAGGGGAGCGAGAAGATAGCTGTCTGCAAAAAGCTGTCGAAAGGACTGGTACTCCTCCAAGAACATGCCGCTCAGGACATTTTTGGAATTATCGGCAATGCGAAATGCTCTGGCGAAGGACTTTTTGCGAAAAACAATGGAGTCGACCTCAACGAGTCCCAAATCAGAGAGCTTATGAATGATTGGTTGAACGATATTGGTGGTATATGCGCTGTTTGTTGCAACAATATCGGAGATCGTCATTGGATTTTCGGCATGAGCGAGAATTGAGAGAATCTCAATTTCTTTTTTGGACAAATTTTTTGATGCTGCCATAGAGAACTCCTTTTCGAGTATAGATTTTATTTAAAATTATTTGAAATCAAAAAATCAAAATGTAATTTTTCTAATCTCTTTTATCATAATACAAAACTGTCAAAAGGTCAAAACCTTTCT